>VOFI01003994.1_pt1 | contig 28780 bp, 36 predicted proteins | sample 5384131 | NCBI WGS metagenome assembly VOFI01 (sample SAMN12384728, study PRJNA508395) | human gut metagenome | isolation source: healthy gut H | host: Homo sapiens
TAAGTATGGCATAATTCTCCTTTTTGATAATTCCCACTTGTATCTTGTATCAAAATACGCTGCTCTTTCATATAGGCAATATATTTCTTTGCAGTTCTGTCCTTGATTTCCATTTTGCGCATCAGAACCTCACAAAGTTCTTGGTAAGTGAGCTTGAAAGAATTTCGGAAGGCTTCTTTGACAACGGCAATGAGTTCATCAGTCTTGCGCTTTTCCTTGTCCTCTTTAGACTTCTCGCCACGATAGACGTGCATGTCCTCAGCCTTATCCCAACCGAAAAGCATCATCGGTACGTCCAACGGGCTTCCGTCACGAACTTTCAATGCCTTTACCACTGAGTATTCTGGATTATCATCTTTCTCTATAGAGAGGATACCTGCTGCCTTGCGTTGAAGTTCCGAGCCGATATGCCCACGGAGTTTAATACCATTCGGTACGAAGTGTAGCACGCAGATAATACAGGTATTATAAATCCCCGCCAAGCGATAAAGCTCATCCACAATGGCAATACTTTCCGTTTCATCGTTGGCGGAACGTATTAAGTCGGCTATACCATCTATTACCACAAGATGAATACCTCCATGTTTGTGGTAAAACAAATCCATACTCTCACGGATAAGTTTCAAGCGGTCCTTGCGTGAGAGCGAGGCTAGATATAGGGAATGGTAAAACTTCGGCACATTTTTCAGTGAAGCGCGTTGTAAGGTTTTACCCAAGTTTTTATGCAGTTGTGCCTCGGACTGTTCCGTGTCGTAGTGTAATACCGCCAAGCCGTTAGGGTTGGGCGTAATTTCCAATCCCAATGTCCTCTCGGCAGGTAACCGTTCTGTTCCTAATGTCCCAGTAAGAATGGCAGCCACATAATTACTTTTACCAGTTCCTTCGCCGCCTGTAATACAAAGCAGATTATCCTGCGTACCCAGCGGTACACCATTTACTGCTACGATGGACTTTGAAGCATCAGGAGGATTCTCATAGTCTATTTCACATGATTGTAGCATCATAATTGTATGGGTATATATACTTGACAGCTTGTCTGTTAACAAAGAAGTTAAATCCTTTGCCGTCTTTCCCAAAGCAAAAAAATCAGAAATGTCCTTTTCGGTTTTTGTTCCTTGCAAAGAAAGACTCAAACAAAATACATGGTATGGTTCCAACTGCTTGGCCTGCCTCTCTGCTTCTCTTAATCCGGTTTCATCCGTATCATAAAGCAGAATGATGTGTCGAAATCTTAGTTGCAGGCTTTCGATAATAGGCTCAGGGATGGAGGCTGTTTCGCTATTGAAACAGATTGCATTAAAATGGTGCGAAGATAATGACAATACATCTTTCTCTCCGCCAGTGATAAATAAAATATCCCCTTTACTTGGTAACTGTTCAAAACCAAAGATATAATCCTTCGATTTATCCCTCCATAAAGGAACCGTAACTTGCTGTTTGGGCGGTATATCTTGACAAAATCGCCCATTACATAACAAAAGATAGGTTCATTCTTAGTAGAGGTTAGACTAAAAGGATTCCCTTGATTGGAAATTGTCTCATAACGGAACAGTGACTTCACATGATATTTTTGTAAAACCTTGTCAGTTATTCCATAACGTTGCCAATAGGCGATTTCGTCTGCCCTGAAAGGTTGTTCGTATAGCTTGAATATCTTTTTCTTTTCGGAAAGTTCTTCTTTTGCATTGGTTGATGTTGAAGAAACAAGACGAATGTCCTTGAAAGATTTTGTTTTTCTATTCTCTTCAGTCTTAAAATCCATGGTAATATTGAGATTTAAATCCTGTATGATAGTCAATAAGACTTTCTTGAAATCCGATCGAACATCGAGACCAAGCATCGTTGCTGCAAACCAAAAGCAATCACCCGAATATGCCTCGTTCCCAAAATCCTTCATGCGGTAGCATTGCGATTTTGTATCAAGGTAGATGTTGCAGGATGCCCGTTTGTCCTTATAAAGTGGATTCCGGAAATTCCGTTTGGGAACGAAATCAATCGGCATATAGAAACAAAAAATTTCCAGTCCTCTGTTTGTATGTTCCAATATCTCTTCCTTAATGTTCATAGTTCCTCAAACGAAATTTGTGAGTCTCCCATATATCCTTTTAGGATACCGTCCTTGTAAGCATTGAGCCTTTGAAGAGCTTCCACTCTACGAAAACCTTTGAAGGAAGCACGTCCCGTCTTGATTGCAATATATAATCCTTTGAAAGGATAGACCACATGATTGCAGGAAACATAACGATAAGGGATTACCTGACTGTCTCTCCATCGCGCCAGTGAAGCTCTGGATATACCGAGAAGGCGCAGTACATCAGAAGAGTTCAGTTCAATCTTTTCTTCCAAAACAACATAGTTCTGTTTCAGTTCAAGAATGAAGCCTGCAATTCGATCTATACTTTCTTTCAAGGAATGTATCTCTTCCAAAAGAGTGGCAGAAAGCATGTTATTCTCTGTCATTATGCATCAGTTTTTTAATAAGTTTCTCAATAGCTTCCATCATATCTCGAAATTCAGACATATTATTTTGTTTTTTTACTATACGGTTGGATAGAAATATAATATGCTGAATCATTCTTTTGTGATCCACATGACAGAGCTTGTTCAATAAAAAGATGAGATCTTCTTTTTCAATTGTAAAGAAACTATGGTCTTTATCTTCAGTGGTATGCACCAAAGATTCTATCATTCCTTTGGGAAGATGCAAAAGAAGCACATCCATATCGAATGCGGAGGCACATTTGGTATAGGTATCAATTCTCAAATCCGTCTGCATCTTACAATGTTTCCTAAAATTGGAATACTCCATGCCGGCACCTTGGGCTCGCATCTTGCTGTTATCGCAAGAAGACAGCATGATTTCAAGAGTGGGAAGCACGATAAACAAGCGTCCCTCTCCCTTTTGAGGTATCATCTTCTTATCCATTTTGTGTATTTAATTGATTTCCAAGTGCAAAGTTCTAAAGAAATAAACCTTTTTTTAGAATATTAGATTGCCAATGTTGGTAATATGATACCATTTGCAATTTTAATTGCTTTTCTACGGCATAGACCATCAGTGCACGGTGCAAGTCCCTTTTATATATAAGGACTTGCACCGTGCACTGAAATTGTAGCCAGAATTTTTCTAAAAGATTTTCACTCAAATATTTGGCAGTAGTTCATTTTTTATGTACCTTTCCTCTATAAATCAAATATTCCATCCATGCGAGAGATAAGTAAAAGCGGACATGGCATCACAGGTGCGTATGGCAAGCCTGCCACCTTGATGGAAGGCGGATAAGATAATTAAGAACTTTCCTCTTCGAACTCTATGGTTCAAACGGGCCTCCTAAGCCACATAGAGCGTTAGCCAATTTGTGAAACGGGGACGAACCACCACAAAGGTAGTGACCTTACAATATGTGGTATATATTGAGCCGACCGATTACTCAGTCGGTGCAATATCGGGGGTAAAGTCGCGGTAGGCGACACTGTCGTGCATCACATACCAGACGGCGGTAAGGACCTTTCTGGGACCTGCACTTTCATCTTGTTCTTCCGACGAACAACGACTTGGTGATAGCTGAATTTATTGAAGTAGCATCCTTGCGTCTTGGATGCGGCCCAGGCGCATTCTATGAGAGTTTTCCTCAAGTATTTGTTTCCATGTGTGATGCTCCTTGCCTTGATCTTGCCGGCGCTTTCCTCATTGCGAGGCTTCAGTCCGCACCAGGACACAAGGTGGGCTGCATCTTCGAACGATGACATATCTGTGCCCACTTCGGCGATTATGGCTGTAGCCGAACGTCCCTTGATTCCGGGTATGGTCTGAAGGTTCTTCAACTGTTCTGGAAAGTATTGCTGACAGATGGCATCCATTTTCGACTGGCATTCGTCCTTGTGCTTCTCGGCAAGAGCGACTTCTTCCCGTAGCTGGCGGATGACATCAATGTCCGTATTGGATATAACTCCGGTGAGCGATGCCAGAATAACATCTTTGCCGACACGATTGACTGTACGACCATGGATGACCTTCGTCAATTCTGCGGGATCACGAGTCCCTTCGGATATCAGGCGAACGACTTCCTTGTAGCTCTTGCTATCTGTCGTTGACACGTAGTTGCTGATACGGATGTTGCAGCGCTGCAGGGCCGCATCGAGCTTGCCCAGCTTGCGGACGCACTCTGCATTCAGGTCGGAGATGCGTCTGTCGTACTGGCGCAACTGCTGGATAAGGTCATCCGGCACGTAACTTCCCTTGATGAGGTCCTTGAGAAGGCAGGTGGCAATCCACTCCCGCATCCTTCACGTCACTCTTCTTTCCCGGAAGTTGCTTGATGAAGTATGGATTGACCAGCTTCAAACTGACGTAGTTCTATACAGACGAACACACTATCTTTGTGCACGTCAAGACCGCATACTTGTTTCATAGGCATTCAAATTTTGGGACACCAAGCCCGTTTAACATTACACATGTGCGGCAGGCAGTGATGCCATGTCCGCTTTTGCCAACAAAGATAGGTATGGGGTCTTGATTTTTATTCAACCGGCCTAAAAACGCCGGTTTTTATCTATATTTGTACCCGAAATGACATAGCTGATGTCAGGAGAGCAAATTATTTAAGTACTCTCAAAATACTCTATTGAGGCTACAAATTGGCTACATAGAAGAAAGAGAGTGATAAAAATAGTTGTGATACAGAGTGTTACAGAAACAAGTTCGAGTTTCGTACGCACCGCAATCTTATGAAGCAAAATCAAGAAAAGTCCTGAAGTTCAATACTTTGGGACTTTTTTGTTTTCAGACTTTCCCGATAAAAAGCCGCAGAATGGCGCAGTTGGCACTGGCTTATCCGTTGGACTTTTTAAAGGATTGGAAAGTCCAACGATTTGGATTTGTTTTCGCTGATTCTCAATATTTTGCATAGCCTGATTTGGGACAATGGAATTTAACTTTGTACCACTTAAAATGCAAAAAGTATGGGAATTGAAAAGAGACGTAGTACACTGAGTGTGTTGTTTTACATCAAGCGACAGAAACTGCTGAAAAACGGGGAGGCTCCCGTATGTATGCGCATTACCGTTGACAAGCGGAAAGCGGAAATTATGATCAAGCGCAGCGTACCTGTAGAACTTTGGAACCAGTCAAAAGAATGTTCCAAAGGAAAAGACCGCAGTTCGCAGGAACTTAATCATTACATAAGTTCTGTTCGCGCCAAAGTGTTGCAGATACACAGGGAACTTGAAGTAGATGCAAAAATGGTTACGGCAGATGCCATCCGTGACAGATATTACGGTCGGGATAAGGTGCAGCATACGCTTTTGGAAATCTATACAGACCATAACGAAAAATGCCGGGCTTTAATCGGTAAGGAGTACACGGAATCAACCGTGACAAAATTTGAGACTTCCATAAACAGGTTGAGGGAGTTTATCCGTTTTGGATATCACAAGGATGACCTGTTCCTGAATGAACTGGACGGGCAGTTTATTCGCGATTTCGAGTATTGGCTGAAAACGTCCATCGGATGCCAGAACAATTCCGCATTGAAACACTTGAAGAACCTGAAAAAAGTCATACGCATCGCATTTGCCAACGGATGGATAGAAAAAGACCCGTTTTATGGCATCCATTTCAAGATGGATGAAGTCAATGTGGAGTTTTTATCCCAAGAAGAACTGGACAGGCTGATGGAAAAGGATTTTGAGATAAAACGGCTGGAGCAGGTTCGGGACGTGTTTGCCTTTTGCTGCTACACAGGTCTAGCTTTTGCAGACGTGCATCAGCTCAGCAAGGAACATCTTGTAAGGGACAATGACGGTAACTTGTGGATTCGTAAAGCCCGCCAAAAAACAAAGCAGATGTGTAATATTCCAGTCATATCACCCGCCCGTAAATTGATAGACAAATATTCGCACCAACCTGATTGTATTGCCAAAAATGTGCTTTTGCCAGTATTGAGCAACCAGAAAATGAACGCCTACTTAAAGGAGATAGCCGACATCTGTGGAATACAGAAGCGTCTGACGACACACGTTGCCCGGCATACTGCGGCTACCGTCGTGTTTTTGGCAAACGAGGTAAGCATGGAAAATGTCGCTAAAATCTTGGGACATTCCAATATCCGTATGACACAGCATTATGCCAAGGTACTGGACACCTCTATTTTACGCGATATGAAAAATGTAGAACGGAGTTTTTTGAAACGACAAGTATAGGAAATTATGGACAGAGGGATTATAACCATCAGTGAAACGGGAGCAGTCACTATGCCAACTACTCCCGTATGGATGACATTGTTTGAAATAGCCGACTTGTTTGGCGTGTTTTCTTCGGATGTCCGAAAAATTATCCGCTCTGCTTATAAAAGTCGTGAGTTGGATGAGCAGATTACAATGCGATATATAAAAAACGGCAATCGGATAAGCATGGATGTCTATTCTCTTGAAATGATAATAGCCATTTCGTTCAGGATATGCAGTAGAGAGAGCACCTTTTTCAGAAAATACGTGCTTAAAAAACTGCTGCGTGAAAATAAAAACATTAATTACCTATTGCTTGGGTTGAATGAGAAGAATGGTAGTTATTCAAATCCCAGCTGAGAACAAATGAATCCCATACGGGAAAAGGGGTATGCACCTACATAGGTGATGCCCCTTTCCTATTTTTTAAAGGTCTGTCAAATAGGCTTCCCTATACCCGTCTTTGAGCAACCGTTCAATATCACTTTCCTTATATATGATTTTTCCTCCCAGCTGAATGTATGAAATACGCCCTTCATTCCGGTATTCTTGTAGGGTACGCCTGCTGATTCTCAACCGTTCAGCCACTTCCTTGTCCGTAAGAAAATTCTCGCCGCCCAAAGTGGGACGGCAATCCTTTTTCATCCGTTCCATTTTTGCTATTATTCGTTCTATACTACTTGTAAAATAGGCAATCCATTCACTTTCTTTCGTTATCAATTGGTTATCATTCATAGGCTTTCTGCTTTTTGTTATCATTTGTCTTTTGTTTTTCGTTTTTCCACGATAGGCAGCATACGTCCGACATCTTCTGGAAGATAATATGTCTTGTGATTTATCTGTGAATATGCCAAGCGTCCGCTGTCACGTAAAGTCTGCAAGGTACGTGGACTGATATTCAAAAGGACACAGACATCCTGACTATCCATCCACTCACTCATTTTTTTGTCTTCAAAGCATAATGCTTCGGCTTTTGCAACAAGGTTGTCAAATTTTGAAACCATCTCTTCAAAAGTCTTTTTCTCAATGCTAATAATTTCCATATTTCATTTGTTTTTGATTACCATACAAGGATTTGTTCCGGTAAGTATGTTTGTTCATAGCCTCTTATCCGGGAATCCGGCATAAAAGTAATACGCTTTCTATATCTACGTTCCATTTCTTATTGACTGGCTGCTTGTTGCGTCGTCTGTCCGGGCTGATGGAACGGCTCGACCGTCAGGACGAACTGCTGCTTTCCTTGCAGCCGTCCGGCAAAACCCCAAACCCGATGGAACGTATCAGGATGTTCGACAACCAAGACCTCTGTATGCTGCTCCAGATCAGCAAGCGCACCCTACAACGCTACCGCAGCATCGGCGCGTTGCCGTATAAGACGCTCGGCAAAAAGACCTATTACAGCGAGGAGGACGTGCTGACGTTCCTTTCCGGACACGTAAAGGACTTCAAAAAAGAAGATATAGCCTTCTACAAGGCTCGTATCCATAATTTCTTTCAAAAATAACCCATTAAAACATTTTTCAGATGGCAAAGAAAAAAAAGTGAAAAGGACGTGCTGATAGTCCGTGACGAGAAGACGGGCGAAATCAGCGTGGTAGCCGGGCTGGATGCCGACGGTTCCCCCAAGCGTACCCCCGCGAAAGCGGAGAACGCGCAGAGTTTCCTGCAATTCGACCGCCACGGCGATGTGCTGGACAACTTCTTCAGGAACTTCTTCCGCCAGTGCAAGGAACCCAGCCGCTTCGGTTTCTACCGGGTTGCGGCAGAGCAGGCCGACAATCTGATGGAAGTGATGAAAGGAGCTGCTGAAGAACCCCGAAGCCTACAGTGAACTGCTTGCACCCCACAAGGTGGACACTTCCGGCTACGAAAAGAAAGTACAGGAGGAGCAGTCCGAAGAAAACAGAACCGCCGGAACAGAAACAAGATGACGAACCTAAAAAGCAGGAAGAAATGGAAAAGAATCAGGAAGCCCCGCAGCAGACGCAGGGCAGACAGGGCTACCAGCCCATTGACGAGAACAGAATCAACTGGCAGGAGCTGGAAGAGCGTTGGGGCGTGAAACGCGACGAGCTTGAAAAGTCCGGCGACCTTCAGAAGATGCTCAACTACGGCAAATCAGACTTGGTGAAGGTCACGCCCAATTTCGGCGGCGAGGCATTTGAATTGGACGCGCGACTCTCCTTCAAGAAGGACGGCGAGGGCAATGTCAGCCTTGTGCCGCACTTCATCCGCAAGGAGCAGAAACTGGAAGAATACAAGGAACACAAGTTTTCCGATGAAGACCGCAAGAACCTCCGCGAGACAGGCAACCTCGGCAGGGTTGTGGACCTTGTGGACAAGGAAACGGGTGAGATCACACCCTCATTCGTCAGCATAGACCGCAAGACGAACGAGATTACGGATGTGCCGGCAAGCAAGGTGCGCATACCGGAGCGTATCGGCAAAACGGAAATCACCAAGCAGGAGCAGGACATGCTCCGTGCCGGGCTGCCCGTGCGTGACAAGCTCATCGAGCGCAAGGACGGCAGGAAGTTCGTCACCACCCTGCAAGTGAACGTGGAACAGCGCGGCGTGGAGTTCGTGCCGGGCACAGGCAGGTCGCCACGTACCGCACAAGCGCAGGAAGCCAAGAACACCCCCGCACAGGGACAGTCGCAGGGTACGGAAAACACAGCCAACACGAACAAGGAGCAACGCCGCAACACGTGGACGAACGCCGACGGCAGCATTCGCCCCATCAGCAAATGGAGCGGCGTGGACTTCACCGAGCAGCAGAAAGCAGACTACGTGGCTGGCAAAGCCGTGAAGCTGGAGAACGTAACCGACAAGCAGGGCTTCCACGCCACGATGTACATCAAGTTCAACCCGGAAAAGGGACGCCCGTACCGCTACGACACCAATCCCGACAACGCGCAGCAGGTCGCCCCAAGCAACGAGAGCCGCACGCAGGTGGCCGTGAACAACGAGGGCAAGACCAACGAGGCGACCAAGAACCTGAATGAGCCGTTGCAGAAGGGACAGACCGCCCCGAAGGACACCGCACAGCAACAGCAGCAGGAGAAGCCGCAAAAGAAAAACAATAAGGGCATGAAGATGTAATCCGGTGTCCGCCACTAAATTCGAAGTAACATTTGTAAAATTCAAAACGACAGAAAAATATGAAGACAATCATTGCAGAAAAGCCGTCTGTGGCACGTGAGATCGCCCGTATCATGGGCGTGACAAAGAGAGAGGAAGGATATTTCGAGGGAGGCGGCTACGCCGTGACATGGGCATTCGGGCACCTCGTCCAGCTTGCCATGCCCGACGGCTACGGCATACGTGGCTTTGTCCGCGACAACCTGCCCGTCATACCCGAAACCTTCACGCTCATCCCCCGTCAGACCAAGGCGGAGAAGGGCTACAAGCCTGACAGCGGCGTGGTGGCGCAGATAAAACCGTCGCCCGGCTATTCAAGGAAAGCGAACAGATCATCGTGGCGACCGATGCAGGGCGCGAGGAGAGCTTATCTTCCGCTACCTCTACCACTATATCGGATGTTCCACCCCGTTCGTCCGCCTCTGGATAAGCTCGCTTACCGACAAGGCCATCCGTGAGGGACTGCGCAACCTCGAAGCGGGCGACAAATACGACAACCTCTATCTTGCCGCCAAAGCACGGAGCGAATCAGACTGGCTCGTGGGCATCAACGGCACGCAGGCACTCTCCATCGCCGCCGGACACGGCACTTACTCCGTCGGGCGGGTGCAGACACCCACGTTGGCGATGGTGTGCGCACGCTATTGGGAGAACCGCCGCTTTACCTCCAGAAGCCTTCTGGCAGCTCCATATCGCAACGGACGGCTGCGATGAAGGAACGGTGAAGTTTTCCTCTTCCGAAAAATGGAAAGAGAAAGAGCCCGCGACAGCACTATATAATAAGGTAAAGTCGGCAGGCACAGCCACCGTCACGAAAGCCGAACGCAAGGAGAAGACAGAGGAAACTCCGCTCCTGTATGACCTGACCACGCTCCAGAAGGAGGCCAACGCCAAGCATGGCTTCACGGCGGAACAGACGCTTGAAATCGCACAGAAGCTCTACGAGAAGAAACTCATCACCTATCCGAGAACGGGAAGCCGCTACATCCCCGAAGACGTGTTCGCGGAAATCCCCAACTGCTTGCCTTCATCGGCAGCCTGCCCGAATGGAAGGGCAAGTTGCAGCCGAAAGCCGTGCCGACACGCCGCAGCCTGGACGGCGGCAAGGTGACCGACCACCATGCCCTGCTTGTTACGGGCGAGAAGCCGCTGTTCCTCTCCAAAGAGGACAACACCGTCTATCAGATGATAGCCGGACGCATGATAGAGGCTTTCTCGGAGAAATGCGTCAAGGACACCGCCACCGTCACAGCGGAGTGTGCCGGAGTGGAGTTCATGGTAAAAGGCAGCATCATCAGGCAAGCCGGATGGCGTGCCGTCTATGGCAAGGAGAATGGAGAAGAGAACAACAGCCAAGAGGAAACCGCCGCCATTCCCTGTTGGCAGGAAGGCGACACGCTGGCACTGAAAGCCGCCTCCATCACGGAGGGAAAGACCAAGCCCAAGCCGCTGCATACCGAAGCCACCCTGCTGTCGGCTATGGAAACGGCAGGCAAGGAAATCGAGGACGACGCGCTGCGTCAGGCTTTGAAGGACTGCGGTATCGGCACGCCCGCCACCCGTGCGGCGATTATCGAAACGCTATTCAAGCGCGGCTATATGGAACGCTGCAAGAAATCGCTCGTGCCTACCGAAAAAGGGCTTGCGCTGTATTCGGTCGTGAAGACGATGCGCATCGCCGATGTCGCCATGACGGGCGAATGGGAAAAGGAACTGGCACGCATCGAGCGCGGGGAACTGCCCGCCGATGACTTCCGCAGGAAGATTGAGGCATATACACGGGAGATTACCTCGGAACTGCTCTCATGCGACAAGCTCTTCGCCCGCAAGGATTCCGGCTGCAAGTGTCCCAAGTGCGGAACGGGAACGATGCAGTTCTACGGCAAGGTCGTCCGTTGCGACAATGCGGAGTGCGGACTGCCCGTGTTCCGCCTGAAGGCAAACCGCACCCTCTCCGACGATGAAATCAAAAACCTGCTCACCGAAGGGCACACGAAATTGCTCAAAGGCTTCAAGAGCAAGCAGGGCAAGAGTTTCGATGCCGTAGTCGCCTTTGACGGGGACTATAACACGGTTTTCGTGTTCCCAGAAAGGAAAAGTAAAGCGACCTCTGCGAAAAGAAGAAAATAAATGTTTAACTTTGCCACTGGTTCAGAGTAATGAATTGTTCTTCGATACCGGATTACACTCATACTTTGGATTTAGTGGTGGCACTCGGAGGGATACCGGGTGCCTTTTTCTTCTCGTTTTCCAACGATTATCCCTATCATCATTATCAATCCACTAAATTCCAAAGAAATGAACAACAAGAAGAAAAACGAGGGTCGGACCGACTTTTCCTATTACGGTCTGTACCTGCTGGACTACCTCACCACGAACAAGTTCGAACAGGCAGCCGATGAAGCCTTCATCCGAGAAAGAACCGACCGTGCCGCCGAAGCGTATGAACGGGCAAGGCTCGAAGGCTATCCTGCCGACGGGGCGCAGGAACTGGCGATGAAGGTGCTGACGGAGGGCCTTCGCTACTCCAAGCACGCCATCCTGCGCGAAGTCGTGGAGAACGAATTTGCGGGTGAAGTACCGGGAGAAAAATGTGAAGCCTTTACCCAGAAGCTGCTACCGCTTGTCGGAAACGTATTCTTCATCTATGACCTCTCGGACGACAATTTCGCCCTGTCGCCCGAATATGACCTGCTCTACACGGAGCTGACGGGAGCCGTCATCCTCTATATCGAAGAGTATGGCGTTTAACCGCAAACAGAGGCTGCGGGACAACATCGAGGCGATACGGACGGCATTCCTCCTTGACAGGGAACAGCGCACACCCACCGCACGCGAACGGCTCTTGTTAGAACGTTATTGCGGTTTCGGGGGACTGAAGTGCATACTCAACCCTGCAAGGGAACTGACGGATGCCGTCCACTGGGCGAAGTCCGACCTCGAACTGTTTGCCCCTACCGTGGAACTGCACAGGTTGCTGCGGGAGAACACAAAAGACGAGACGGAGTACAAACGGAATATGGATGCCATGAAGCAGTCCGTGCTGACCGCCTTCTATACCCCGCCGGAGATAACCGGGACCATCGCGGACGTGCTGCATGAACACGGCATCCGTCCCGACCGGGTGCTGGAGCCGTCGGCAGGTGTCGGTGCATTCGTGGACGCCGTGCTGGAGAACAGACCGGACGCGGACATCATGGCTTTTGAGAAAGACCTGATGACGGGCAAGATACTGAAGCACCTGCATCCCGGACAGAAAGTAAGGGTACAGGGCTTCGAGAAGATAGAAAAGCCGTTCATGAACCATTTTGATTTGGCTGTCTCCAATATACCGTTTGGCGATGTGGCGGTGTTCGACCCGGATTTTTCGGGCAGCAAGGATCCTGCAAGGCTCTCGGCGGCACGGACGATACACAATTACTCTTTCTGAAAAGCCTTGACGCGGTGCGTGAAGGCGGAATCGTGGCGTTCATCACCTCGCAAGGGGTGCTGGATGCCCCGTCCAACGCGCCCATACGCGAGTATATGATGAAACATGCCAATCTGGTGGGCGTCGCCCGCCTGCCGAACAACCTCTTTACGGACAACGCGGGTACGGAGGTGGGCAGTGACCTGATTATCCTGCAAAAGAACAGCGGAAAGAACGGTGAACTGTATTACAACGAAAAACTCTTCGTGCAGACCGAACAGACCCCTATCGGCACTTCCGTAAATGGGTATGTATGGAGCATCGGCTCGCTTTCACACACGGATTTGATCAGAAGTACCGACCCGTACGGGAAACCAGCCTATAAACTCCTGCACTGTGGGGACATCGCACAACTGGCGGAAGACTTGCGGGAGCATCTGAAAATAGAACTGCAACAACTTGACAGGAAACTGTATGAGAGACACAGGCTGCATCCGACAAAGGAGGAAAGCACGGCTACGGAAGTGCAACCTGCTCCGAAAACAGAAAAGGTATCACCTTCTGTAATAGCCCCCGTTTCTGTAATTGAGCCTGTCAAGGGAGTGGAGAAGCCGCAGGCACAGCCCATAGAGGAAAAGCCGGAGATTGAGCCGCACCAACCCAATCATTCGTCAGCCGTGCAGCTTACCCTGCTCGACCTTTGGGGTATGCCCATAGAGGAACCGGTAAAAAAGAAAAAGGCAGCGAAAAAGGAAAGCAAGCCGAAGCCTATGCCGTCCACGCCTAAACCGCAAGTCAAAGTTACTCCACTCGTTGAAGCCGCCAAGCCGGTAAACGGTAATAAGGAAGAAAAGCCGGAAAATGCCGAAAAGCCAAACGACCCGGATGACATTTACGCCACTCTGGATTGGGAAACCAATCCTCCCATCAACGGCTTCTATGAGACAATGATGAGCCTGACAGCGGAACGGCGCAAGGCCCTACGGCTTGAGGCAGAACGGCACAGGCAGGAACAACTGAAAAAGATGGGTATCAAAGACACGTTGAACCCTGCTTTTGCGCCTTCTTCGGACAATATGGATAAAAAGCCGGAACAAACGGAAGAAATAAAGCAACCTGAAACACTGGCAGAAGTTGTGCCTACTTCCGAAACGGTTGCCACTTCCCTGTTCCCGGAACTTGAAACGGAAAAGCCGAAGGAGGAAGTCATGGACCTTTCTCCCCGTCCGTTCAACGGCCTGCTGGAGCCACACCACCGTGACGGCTCGATGGTGCTGGATGCTTCACGCAATCTCGGTTACCTGAAAGACCTCACGCCTTACGGTGCGACCTTCCAACCGCTCGACCTCCGTGGCTATCAAAAAGAGAAAGCGATGCTGTATATATCGCTCCGTGACGCTTACGAATGTCTGTATAGCCACGAGACGGAGAACCATACGGAACACAAACCGCAGCGCGGGTATCTCAACACCTACTACGATGAGTTTGTCATGCGCTACGGCAACCTTAATGCCAAGCAGAATGTGAAACTGGTGATGATGGATGCCGGCGGACGCGATGTCCTTTCGCTGGAACGTGCGGAGGACGGCAAGTTCGTCAAGGCGGACATCTTCGACCGTCCCGTTTCCTTCTCCGTGGAGAACCACGCCAACGCAGGTTCACCCGAAGAAGCCTTGTCCGCGTCGCTCAACAAGTTCGGCACTGTCGATCTCGGCTATATGCGGGAGATAACCGACACCACGGAAGAGGGAACTGCTTGGCGCCCTCAAGGGGCGCATCTTCTACAACCCGCTCGTAACCGGTTACGAAATCAAAGACCGCTTTATTGCGGGGAACGTGATAGAGAAAGCGGAGCGCATAGAGGCTTGGATGGGTGAAAACCCCGAAAGTGAGCGTATGCCGGAGGTGAAGCAGGCGTGGGAGGCATTGAAAGATGCCGAACCGCAGCGCATCGCTTTTGAAGACCTTGATTTCAATTTCGGTGAACGCTGGATTCCCACGGGTGTGTACGCCGCCTACATGAGCCACCTTTTTGACACGGACGTGAAAATAGCCTACTCCGCAAGCATGGACGAGTATTCCGTGGCGTGCGGCTACCGTACCATGAAGATCACGGACGCCTGCACAACACCTGTCCCGACATGATGAAAAGTATCGGCAAGGACGAAAACGGCAATGACATCAAGGTACGCGACAGCGAGGGCATACAGCTCGCCAACGCGAAGATAGACGAAATCCGCGGCGGGTTCTCGGAATGGCTGGAAGAACAGTCGCCGCAGTTCAAGGAGAGGCTCACGACGATGTATAACCGCAAGTTCAACTGTTTCGTGCGCCCGAAGTATGACGGCTCGCACCAGACGTTTCCCGACCTCAATCTGAAAGGATTGGCAAGCCGGGGAATCAAGAGCGTCTACCCCTCGCAGATGGATTGCGTCTGGATGCTCAAACAGAACGGAGGCGGAATCTGCGACCACGAGGTGGGAACGGGCAAAACGCTGATAATGTGCATTGCGGCACATGAGATGAAGCGTCTGAACTTGGCGCACAAGCCGATGATTATCGGACTGAAAGCGAATGTTGCGGAGATAGCTGCCACCTATCAAGCAGCTTATCCTAATGCGCGGATACTGTATGCCTCGGAGAAGGATTTCTCGACCGCCAACCGCGTGCGTTTCTTCAACAACATCAAGAACAACGACTATGACTGTGTCATCATGTCGCACGACCAGTTCGGGAAGATACCGCAGTCACCGGAGTTGCAACAGCGCATCCTGCAGGCGGAGCTTGACACGGTGGAGGAAAATCTTGAAGTCTTGCGTCAGCAGGGCAAGAACGTGTCGCGGGCGATGCTGAAAGGCTGGAGAAACGCAAGCACAACCTTGAAGCGAAGCTGGAGAAAGTGGAATACGCCATCAAATCCCGCACGGATGATGTGGCGGATTTCAAGCAGATGGGCATCGACCACATCTTCATTGACGAGAGCGCACCAATTTAAGAACTTGACTTTCAACACCCGGCATGACCGTGTGGCGGGATTCCGCACCATACAGGAGCGCACGGGCAAGGACTTGGGGGCTACGTTCCTTTCGGGCACGACCATTTCCAACAGTCTGACGGAGCTGTACCTGCTCTTCAAGTACCTGCGTCCGAACGAACTGGAGAGGCAGGACATCCGCTGCTTCGACGCATGGGCGGCCATTTTGCCAAAAAGACGACCGACTTCGAGTTCAACGTGACGAACAATATCGTTCAGAAGGAGCGTTTCCGCTATTTCATCAAGGTGCCGGAGCTTGCCGCCTTCTACAACGAGATTACCGACTACCGCACGGCGGAGGATGTGGGCGTGGACCGTCCGCACAAGAACGAGATACTGCACCACATACCGCCCACGCCGGCATGCGCATGATAGACCCGCATTATGAAGACCACTCCGATAACAAGGCGAGCCACTGCGCCAAAATAATCAATATCGAGGTCGGAGATTTTACCATTTACAATGATTTTGTGAATGACCCTCGTGACTTTGAGAAGAATAACGTGCTGTATCATTATCCTATAAATCATGACCGTCTGATTATAGGCAAGTTCTGTTCGATAGCCTGCGGTGCAAAGTTTATCTTCAATTGTGCCAATCATACGCTGAAATCGCTTTCTACATATACATTCCCGCTATTCTTTGAGGAATGGGACTTACCGAAATCTGATGTCGCTTCTGCATGGGACAACAAAGGCGATATCATAATCGGCAATGATGTGTGGATTGGATATGACGCAGTAATCATGGCTGGGGTGACTATCGGCGACGGCGCAATAATCGGTACACGGGCAGTTGTCACAAAGGATGTCGAGCCATACTCAGTTGTCGGCGGTATTCCGGCAAAGGAAATACGCAAACGGTTCTCCCCGGATATTATCACCCGCTTGCAGAAACTCCAATGGTGGAAGTGGGATACCGATAAAATCCATAAATCCATCAACGCCATTCAAGCCGGGGATATAAATTCATTAGACTGTCATTCTATATAAATGCCATGAGAGAAGTAAAACCCAAAGACACAACTCGTGCTTACGCATTTGACATGTGGATGAAAGCGCCGATGCCTATGGTCACGTTTTTCAAGACGCTTGATGTTTCGAGGCTCGTAAAAGTCAGCAAGAAGAAAAGGTTGAAATTCAATATGCTGATGTGCTGGTGCATCGGCAAAGCAGCAAGTCATGTCAAAGAGTTCTTCATGCTTCCTATCGGAGACAAACTTATTGAGTATGACACTATTGCTGTCAATACTATTGTTGCCAATAGTCAGGGAGAAGTAAGCTCCTGCGACATTCCTTTTTCCAATGATTTGTCAGTATTCAATGCCAATTATATTCGGCTCACGCGACAAGTTGCCAAAACCTGCGAGAATCACGACCTCGCGGACAATATGGTTATCGGTACATCCGCATTGGCGCAGTACGACATCGACGGTGCTGTCGGAATGTATAGCGGAATATTCAACAATCCTTTTATGATTTGGGGACGATACCGCAAAGGCTGGTTCAAAACAACTCTCACGGTATCATTCCAATTTCATCACACTCAGATGGATGGCGCACACGCTGCCCGCTTCCTTGATTTGCTCCAAAAAGAAATTGACAAGTTATAGAAAATATGGATTTACAACACATAATCAGCTTAGTCAAAGAGACTAAGGGGATAATTACAAACAGGGAAATGGCAGCCCATGTGAAAGAAAAAGGAGTAGCCGATTACGTTACGCAAGTTGACGTGGCTGTACAGGACTTTCTGAAAAAGGCATTATACAAACTTGCACCTGACATACAGTTTCTCGGAGAGGAAACCGGTTTGCAGCGAATGGATACAGACAGCTACTGGATTCTTGACCCCGTTGATGGCACTACCAACCTCATGCACGACTACCAGCACAGCGTGGTCTCGTTGGCTCTTTGTCGCCAGAAGGAGATTGTCATGGGCATTATCTATGACCCGTTTCACGATGAAATTTTCTCAGCCGTCAAAGGCGGAGGCAGTTTCTTGAACGGCAAGCCCATACACGTTTCCTCTGCCCATAAACTCTCGGAAACCATAATCGGTATCGGCACTGCTAAAAGGGAGTTGGCGAAAGAAAATTTTGCCCGATTTCTCAAAGTCTATGAAAACTCACAAGATGTCCGACGGCTTGGTTCCGCAGCCTTGGAACTGGCATATACAGCGTGTGGCAGACAGGGCGGGTATTTCGAAGTGTATCTGAACCCTTGGGATTATGCTGCCGGTATGCTTCTGGTACAAGAGGCCGGAGGAATAGTGACCGATTGGAACGGCAACGTACTTGACCCGGCTCAAGGAAGTCAGGTAGCCGGAACAAACGGACAAGTCCACGAAGAATTGCTCAAACTATTATGATGAATATACAGAAAGAATTACAACAGTTCTCTGCAGGCGAAGCGGATATGCGGTTTAACAACGTGGATGTCGCACCGGAAACAATACGGGCAATCATGATAAATGAGGTTGTCCCGTCAAGTCCGGAGGAGGATTTCTATGGGAAGCCAGATTCCGCGTATATGTCAACAACAATTCCGTTGTTCAGAAAAGCAGGGATAGATGTAGGTTCGGTACAGGATATTTTGAATCGAGGAATTTACATTACCAATGCGGTCAAAACACCTAAAACCGAATATGCTGTTTCAAAGGAGAGCATAGAGGACAGTCTGTCCTATCTGGAAAAAGAACTTGCTTTATTTCCCAACGTCAAAGTTATCATGCTTATGGGGGATGTGGCAAAGAAAGCCTTTAATATGATCAGCAAGAAGGCGACAAAGAAAAACGCCGTTCCAAGTATTTCTACTTACAAGCTACGGAATACTGAGATTTTCTATAAAGGAATACGCATTATACCTTCATACATCATGACCGGTCAGAACATTCTGATTGAAAAGTCAAAATTCGAGATGGCATCGGAGGACATAGAAACGATGTATAGGTTAATTAAAGATTCTGATTAAATATGACCATTACACCTGACGATATTTTGAAGTATTGCCTTGACAACCTTGACGGGACAGTCGAAATAAACAGTTGGGGCGAGCGTGGGATTTTCTACAATCCGGGTGGGGTGTTGAAACGTGGTGTTTATGTCTTGACGGTAAAAGAAAAGGATGGCGACAATGACCGAGCTTCCCACCTTGACCATGAGGATGCGTGGCGAATAAATATAGGAGTCAGAAAACAGACTTTCCGCACGTTATTCGGAGAATTGCCCAAACGCCCATGTAAAGGCGGCATTGTTGATATGCCGTATGAATTTACCACAAAGGATGTTATTATACCGCATCCGGTTTATGCGTGGATGGGCTGGATTTGCGCTTTAACCCCATCTGAAGCGACATTTGAATTATTAAAGCCTTACATCCTTGAATCCTACGAATACGCAAAAGAGAAATTTAAAAAAAGATGACATTGATTATTTGAAAATAATGATAGAACATATGGAACAGAAATTTTGTCAAAGCTGCGGTATGCCTCTCGTTGAGGGTAATATCGGCACAAATTCAGACGGAAGCAAAAGCGAGGACTATTGTGGCTACTGCTACAAAGGAGGTGTTTTCCTCCAAGATTTCAACATGAGCCAGATGATAGAGTTCTGCACTCAGTTTACTGACCAGATTAACAAGGAAACGGGTTGGAATTTGACGCCCCAACAGGCAAAGGCTCAAATGCAACAAATCTTCCCAACACTCAAACGCTGGAAAGAGAAAGATGAAAGGAGTTTGACTGAAAAAGCCACACACCTGCTTTCGCAGTGCAAAGAGGTTACGTTGGCATCGGTCAATGCGGACGGTTTTCCTCGCCCTGTGCCATTGGATAAAATTCATTCAATCGGATATAATGAAGTTTGGATTGTGACCGCCGCAGACTCCGAAAAGGTTGCCGATTTCAGGCTAAATCCCAAAGCCGGGCTTTCCTATTCGTTTTATGGCGATAGTGTTGCATTGCGCGGTACAGTCGAAATCATCACGGATAATGAAACCCGCAAACGGATGTGGCAGGAATATTTTATAAATTACTTCCCCGATGGCCCGGCAGATCCGAACTACGTGCTTATCCGTTTTATCGGAAATGAGGCTACCCTCTGGATAAACCGTGAGTTTGCTCATATTACAATATAAACACATCAATGATGCGAAAGTGACTCAAACAGTCGGCAGATAGAGTGAAATGTAATGCGCAAATGTCCGTTTTTTACTATCATGGAAATTCTTTAAGTTGTAATTTTGCAGGATGCAGACATTCAGAATCATACAGCCAACGCCTGCCTTGAAACCGTTTATACGGTATTACTGGATATTGCAGGATAGTACCTCCGGCATAGTGACGCAGCGCACTTTGCCAACGGGCTGTATGTCGCTTGTTTTCCATCGTGGCGAAAGGCTGAAAGTCACGAACCGTGATGAATTACAGCCGCAGAGTTTTATTTGCGGTCAGGAAAGCGGTTATTCAGATGTGACTTCAACCGGCGACATTGAAATGATAGTGGTGGTATTCCAACCTCATGCGGCAAAAATATTCTTCCGTATGCCGGTCACTTTACTGCGTGACAGGAATGTGGCGATTGAGGATATTGAAAATACAGCTTTGCGCGATTTGGCACATAAAGTTGAAGACAGCGAAAATTACGATACCAGCATTGCACTTATAGAAGATTATTTCTACAAGTGCCTATTGTATGGGACAAATTATCATCTGCCACGATTGGCAGAAGTGATACACCATATCAACAAGTCCTCTCAAACAAATATCAAGACACTTTCGGATATTGCGTGTTTGAGTGAGAAACAATTCTCCCGGATTTTCTCGGAAAACATAGGAACGACACCCAAAGATTTTATGCGCATAGTCAGGTTGCAACGTACCTTATCCATCATGCAGCATAATCAGGGAATAGGTTTTGCCCGACTGTCATACGAATGTGGATACACCGACCAATCCCACATGATTAAAGAGTTCAAACTATTCTCCGGCTACACACCGAAAGAGTATATTGCTCAATACTCTCCTGTTTCTGACTATTTTACATTCGGAAAATAGCGGTTATACAGCCCTGCATTTGGTTGTCACCGATTATTTTTATAATTTTGTCACCGGTTAGTGACATTATATAAAATGGAATTGAAAGAAACAGAAAAGAGGCTTCTTGAAGCCGTGAGCCATATCATAGAGAACGACGGTTTTACCAAAATCGGAGTTAATCGCATCGCCAATCAAGCTGGATGCGATAAGGTTTTGATTTATCGCTATTTCGGTGGGTTGGATGGTTTGCTCGTGGAATGGGCAAAGCGTCATGACTATTATTCGTTTGCATATTCGGAGTTTATTGACACCATTAAACGAGCTAAAGACGGCAACATAAAGCAGATTGTTAAGGATGTGCTTATGTGTCAACTTAACTATCTAAAAGATAATGCTCTCATGCAAGAACTTCTTGTGTGGGAACTTTCAGGTCATTCTTCTTTCAAGGGTATCATCGAAGAACGTGAGCGTATCGGTCATAAATTGCAGGAGGAACTTAATAAGTTTTTGAATCGGAGCGGCGATAACAATATGTCTATTGCCATAATCATATCCGCAATCAACTACATAGTTCTTTTCACAAGGCAATATCACAAAATCAATGGCATAGATTTCAGCAAACCGGAAGCATGGGAAAGAATGGAAGCTATGATTTCCAAATATGTGGATTTTATCTTTGACAACAACTGTCTATGAAACATATCATTACAATAGCACTTACGCTGTTCCTTACAGCTTTTGCAATGGCGCAGGAAAGAAACTATATTTCCACCTGCGGCAAGACGAAAACCGCTATCAAATGGACAGAGGAACACAAGGATGGAAAGATATACCTACATACGGTACAAGGTGGTGAGAAGCATGAGTATATCTTAGGAAACGGTTATAAAACCGAGAGTTGGAAGATAGTGAATACTTCTTCAAACACCAATCTATCAATCAGGTTGAATAATGGTATATACTCTATATCCGGCAAGTTCAATGGGAAACATATTTCAAAGACAGTGAAGAGTAAAGGCAAGCCGTGGTATCAGAACATTGCCTATAATGCGGGGCTGACCCTAAAAAATGGCGAGTCTGTTGAATATGAGTGTTTTCGCCCCGACAACATGAAACTATATACCATGTCGGCAACCAATAAAGGATCTGAGAAGTTCGACGGGAAGAACGCCGTAAGGATAGAAGTCAGTCTTACCGGATTTATGTCGGCTTTCTGAGCTGTGACTATTACTTTGACACGAACACCCTGATGTTTGCGGGGTATAAAGGCGTAAACGGTGGTCCCGGAACCTCGGAAACGAAAATATCAGTCGCAAAATGAAAGCAATAATATTCTATCGTTCCTCATACAGAGGCAACACGCTAAAAATTGCACAAAGCATGGCGGATGCCCTTGCTGCCGAATTGGTATGTATCGACAGCAATCCGTCAATCGACCTGTCGGATTATGACCTTATCGGCTTTGGCTCCGCTATAAACTTTGCCGCTCACGATATACGACTTCAACGATTTGTTTCAAGTCAAAATCTTAAAGGTAAAAATGTATTCATATTCTCCACCCGTTGCAGACCTTTCTTGGGAGCATATCATCAGCCACTCAGAAAAATCGTCGAGGCAAAAGGTGGAATTATAGCCGGAGAGTTTTCCTGCCGTGGATTTGATCGCACCGGGCCGTGGGTTCTTATGGACGGCTACAATAAAGCCAGACCGGATGAGCGGGATATGTTCAAGGCACGGCTGTTTGTGGAAAGGCTTCGATGGAAATTACATCCGTTGGCTCATGCCCATAAGAATCCGGTTGAAGGTTATTCGGATGGCGTACCGATACGCCGTAAAGATTCAGATATAGTAGCCGGTAATAAGGTGGTATTTCTCAATACTTCTACCTGTATTAATTGCGGAAAATGTATCAAGATTTGTCCCATGCACATATTCGCATTAAAAGATACGGTTTTGCCGATTGATGAGATAAATTGTATCCAGTGCAGATTATGTGCTGACAACTGTCCGACTTTTTCAATATATATCCATGAATCGTTCTTGAATGGATTGAGAATAGCTATCAGAGAATCGTTCAGTGACAAATTACAGAATAGTTATAATGCTGAAGATAATCAGCATTAGTACATATCTGCCATAAGAGAATGTCCGCTTTTTACTATCATAGGCTATCATGTCGCTGTAACTTTGCAGCGTACTAATCAAATAATAAAAAGTATGATTGCATTTTTTGAAATCCCCACCAATGACTTCGACAAGTCGGTGGCGTTCTATCAGGCACTCTTCGGCGAAAAGCTGGAAGTGTCGCAGTTCGGCGACGAGAAAATGGCCTGTCTTATGAAAGACGGCAAGAGTGTTTGCTCAATCTCCTCGGCCCCCTCGGTTCCCGGTTTCGCACCCTCTAACGGAGGCGTGTTGGTGTATCTCCAGACAAAAGATTTGGATGCCAGCGTGAAAACTGCGTTGGATAACGGCGCGACGATCGTAACTCCCAAAACCAAAATTCAGGTTGACGGTTGGGGTTACTTCGCCATCATCGCCGATCCTGTCGGCAACCGCATAGGGCTTTATGGCGACAAGTAAAGAGCCGAAAACGTAGGTTACAGTGGAGAGAACCACCCGGTTTTCTCCACTATCCGTATCTATAATCAATTTTTTCTGCCCGATTATTTTGTTGTCTAAATAATTTAGACTACTTTTGTGTTACCAAATCGTCTAATTTGATTAGACCAGATACAAATGAAAGATATGAAGCCATTAACAGAAAGAGAAGAAGAAGTGATGAACTTCTTTTGGGAAAGCGGAGCGCTCTCGGTTCGAGATGTAGTTGCGCTTCACGATGAGCCGAAGCCGAGCCGGACTACGGTAGCCACATTCGTGAAATTTCTTGAACAGAAAGGCTATCTCGACCACAAGGTTGAAAGCACGGGCTTCATATATTTTCCAATAATAGAGCGGGAAGATTATTGCGGACAAAATCTGAAGAGCGTCATAAGGCGGTATTTCGACAATTCTATTCAGAATGTTGTGAACTTCCTGATTAAAAGCGAGGAATATAGCGATGAAGAGGCTAAGGAAATAATATTGCAAATATCTAACAGAGGAAAGGAATAACAATGGCAGGTATATTCTTGGTATATTCATTATTGGCAAGCACCCTCCTGATTGTAGTCTGGGCGGTGTACAAATGCGTTCTTGCCAATACCGGATGTTTCCGGTTCAACAGGATATTGTTGTTGTCCTGTATAACGCTTGCTTTCGTTGCTCCCATCTTCATACTTAATCCTTTTTGGGTAGCGGATATTATGGAGAATAATATTGAAATCGCTTTTAATCCGGTCGAGATTGCCTATATAGCCAATACGGTATCAGAGCAAATCACTCCGATATGGGATTATATAGTTACACTTTACCTTATAGGGGTTATTGTCATGACTATCTATTTCCTCGTTTCACTGCTACGGCTGGCACTATTCATTCTCAAAGGTGAGCATATAAAACAGGATGACTGTCGCATTATACTTCATCGCCATAACAGCGTCGCCCCATTTGCATGGTGCGGATATATCATGATGCCAAGACGTGACTGGTACGAGTTAGGGCAGATGATAGTATGCCATGAAAAAGCGCATATAGAATGTCGCCATTGGATTGACTTGCTTTTTATGCAGACAGCGATTATTATCACTTGGTATTGTCCCGCTATATGGCTTTTACGCAATGAGCTTCATACTCTCCACGAATACGAAGCGGACAGCCGTGTGCTTGCATCGGGCGTAAAACGAGAGGAGTATCAAATGTTTCTAATAAAAAAGACAGTTGGAGCAAGGTTCGCAACTCTTTCCAACTGCCTTAATCACAGTTCACTTAAAAAACGTATAACTATGATGTTATCAAGCAAACCGACAGGCAAAGCCCGTGTGCGTGCCTTTGTCATGGTGCCTGCGATGGCACTCGCGTTAATCGGTCTGGCCACCCCTGCGGTGTCAGCAGTAATCAACGAGGTATCTGCCGCTACGCCGGTGGAGGATCTGCGCTACAAAATTAGCGAAAAATCCGACTCCACCATTCGAGTGACAGAAAGAAATTCCGATGTGGTGGTCACGGAGAAAGCGGATGCGGCCGATGCCGTGCCGTTCATCAGGACAGAAACCGCCCCCAACTTCCCCGGCGGTAAGGACAAACTGAGAGCCTTTATCAATAAAAACATCTCCTTCCCTGAAACTGCATACAAAGACGGTGTTCTTAACATGGATGCAGTCGTGCAACTTACCATCGCCAAAGACGGAGTTGTAAAGGATGCCCGAATCGTTAAAAGCTCAGGCAAGACACTTGATGCCGAGGCTCTGCGCGTGGTGCGTATGCTTCCCAAATTCCACCCCGGACTAAATAGCGGACTGCCGTCTGAATCAAGCTACACACTGGAGTTCAACTATTATATCTGCAACCAGTATTGGTCATCAAACGGCGAATAAAACAAGAAGAAATACCAATAGTACAAATATCTTATCTGATACTTGGAGTATGCCGTATCTTACAGTACGGCATACCCTGTATCATTAATAATGAAAGTGTCAATCCGGACAATGCAAGACGTATCACAAGAGAAATACCACCAGCTCCAAACAGCACCAATGGGAAAGTTGGTGCTTCAATATTCCATTCCGGCCATCATCAATATGGCTGCCGTATCACTGTATAATCTGATTGACAGTATATTCATCGGAAACGGTGTCGGGACACTGGCGATCTCCGGGCTTGCGGTCACTTTTCCTATGATGAATTGCCTGATTGCTTTCAATACGCTTGTCGGAATCGGCGGAACCACGTTGACTTCCATCAGTCTTGGACGCAGACAATATGAACAGGCGGCCGATATTCTGCATACCGTGGTGATTTTTGGTTTCGTAATCAGCGTCCTGACGGGATGGATCACATATCTCAATCTGGATGTTGTACTGCACTTCTTCGGAGCCAGTGAAGCCACGCTTCCGTATGCACAGGAGTACATTGAGATATTGCTCTGCGCCAATCCGATAACATTCCTGTTTTTGAGCCTTAACAACTTGCTTCGCGGAAACGGTTTCCCCAAAAAATCATTGGAGTCCACTCTGCTGACCGTCGGGCTAAATCTGGTTTTGACACCAATATTCATATTTGTATTTGAGTTTGGCATCAAGGGAGCCTCCATGTCCACAGTCATATCGCAGGTAGTCGGACTTGTATGGGTCGTAAGGCACTTCTCATCGAAATCAAATAAAATACATTTTCAGCGAAGCCGTTTCAGGTGCAACTTCCGTCTATCCGGAGAAATCATGAAACTGGGGACACCGCCGTTTATATTGAATCTTTGCTCGGCATCCATAAGCATTGCCCTTATTAACAGATTCGGATTTTACGGTGGTGATTTTGCGATTGGGGCATACGGCATAGTCAGCCGAATCTATATGCTGTTCTCAATGATAATTATCGGTCTGGCTGTCGGTATGCAGCCCATCATAGGGTACAATTTCGGAGCCGGTCAGACAGAACGGGTTGACAAAGCCATGAACACCGGGTTGACAATAGCTTTTGCTTTCATGTTCTCCGTGTTTTTACTGTGTGAAATGGGGACTCGCCCGATTATACAGTTGTTCTCAAACGAAACTGCACTTAATGACATTGCAGTAGCAGGTCTTCGTATCTGTGCCTTGATGTTTCCGGTTATGGCCATGCAGACTATGATAACAAACTTTTTCCAGTCTATTGGCAAGCCGAAAACGAGTATTGTCTTGTCGCTCATACGCCAAATAGGATTTTTTATTCCCTTGATATTTCTGCTGCCTGAAATGTTTGATTTGAGGCTTGACGGAGTCTGGCTAAGTATTCCTATGGCTGATTTTATAGCCTGCATCTTGACAGTCTCAGTTTATCTGAGATATAGGCAGCGGACTAAAAGCTTTGTGACGGGTGCAATTTAACAAATTGAATAGAATTGGATTATGGATAAAAATATGATTGCTCCATGCGGGCTGAACTGCGCGGTTTGCAGCGAAGCACTGCGAGAAGACAGCCCTTGTGTCGGTTGCCGGAATGAGGGTCGCAAAGGTGAGTATTGCGCCAATCTGTGCAAGATTGTAAATTGTGAAATACGGAAAACACTGCCGGACGGATTCTGTGACAGATGTCCTCAATATCCGTGCAGGGAGATTGTCGATAAGGAATGTTGGTATGTCAACGCCTATCCGATGATAGAATCGCTTATGGGCAATCTCGCCTTTATCGGAGAAAATGGTATTGAACAATTCCTGCAAAGAGAAAAGGTTCGTTGGACTTGCTCCGATTGCGGAGGGTGCATATCGGTTCATGACGGTGTATGTTATGGCTGTGGCAAAAAACATACAGATAGAAAATATTGAATATGGAAAGTATAACAGTAAGTAAAGATAATATAGCCGCTTGTGGGCTGTATTGTGGAGCGTGTCGCAAATTCTTGTCCGGCAAATGCCCCGGATGTAGGAATAACGATAAAGCATCGTGGTGTAAAATCCGCCAGTGCTGCATAAGCAAAGGCTATCATACCTGTGCCGAGTGTGAGCGTGACGTAAGGGAGTGTAAAATCTATTCCAACTTTATAAGCAAAGTGTTCGCGTTTCTCTTTAACTCCGACCGCCCGGCTTGTATCAGCTATATACGGGAACATGGAGAAATAGCGTATGCCGAGGAAATGAGTAGGAGAAAATGCCAGACGATAAAACGTAAATGATATGAGAATAAGCACTTTTACAGTAATAATGCTTGCATTAGCCATATTGGTTGGCTCGTGCGACTTCCCGTCAGATAACATTCTGTATGGGAGATGGCGGCTTGAGAAATACAACTGCATTGCCACTTCGTCATACGGTCTTACACAAGTAAACAAGGAGTCAGAGTATATATTGCAGCTTGATAACGCCGGAGTGTTCTCCTGCACCACCGACTGCAATACAATTTCAGGCAATTATGAAAAAAGTAAAAACGCCTTGAGATTCTCCGATATTTCCTTTACCGAATTGGCTTGCGATGACATGGTAGTGGAAAGGAGCGTAGCATCTATTCTGTCCAATATCAAATCATACAAAATCACGGACGATTCCATATTGGTGTTGAAAGATGATAAGGGTCATATACTAATGGAACTAACAAAATAACAGGTTGATATAATGAAAAGAATGATAATCACAGCTATTATAGCCACCTGTTCCGTGCTAAATATCATGGCTTCCGATGATGATATTTCGGGAGCATGGCATGGTACGTTGAAGATAACTCCGCAAGTGGAGTTAAAGATTGTGTTCAATTTTAAGACAGGCGAAGATGGCAAACCGTCAGTTACGCTTGATTCTCCGGATCAAGGAGCATACGGTATAGCCGGAGAAGTGAATTTCATTTCGGCTGATTCTGTAAATGTAACGGTTAGCCGCATAGGATTGACGTTTACCGGACGCAAACAAGATGGTAAACTCATTGGAAAATGCACACAAGGCGCAATGAGTACCGACCTTGAATTATCTCCGGGTATTGTGAAATTAAAGCGACCTCAAACGCCTAAGCCACCATATCCATACACTACAAAGGAGGTTCGTTTCAATAACTTATCAGATGAATGATTGGGAACACTTTGCCTTGCCTGAAGGTTTTAATGAGACAACTCCAGCTATCGTAATGATTACCGGTAGCGGACTGCAAAACCGCGATGAAGAAATATACGGACATAAGCCGTTTGCTGTCATCGCAGATTACCTTGCCCGAAACGGCATTGCAACTTTACGATATGATGACCGGGGATATGGAGAATCAACAGGCGACGGTAAAAATGCCACCACTGAAGATTTTGCACGGGATGCGAAAACAGCAATGGAATACCTGCGCAAAGAAATGAAATTCAAGAATGTGGGAATACTGGGGCATAGTGA
>VOFI01000045.1_pt1 | contig 28776 bp, 39 predicted proteins | sample 5384131 | NCBI WGS metagenome assembly VOFI01 (sample SAMN12384728, study PRJNA508395) | human gut metagenome | isolation source: healthy gut H | host: Homo sapiens
TTCCGATGAGCTGAGCTATACAGTCATTACCGGCGTAAACGAAAAGCTGCGTGACATTGCTGCGGAATATGCAAATGAACCAGATCTGCCCGTTGTGGATGATATTCACGTACGGGATATTCTGCTGGATTCCGGCGTCAGCCAGGAACGTGCAGAAGAGATGCAGATGGCATATCGTGAGGCCACGCAGAACAAGCCCATTATGGTCAATAACCTGATTGACAGCAAAACAACGATCAGTCTGGACGGCATCACAGTATCCATCGGAAAAGATGCCACAGATAAGGTGCGGACACAATGTGTTAACGGCAGGCGCTATCTGCTGATCGATCTGGATGATCCGGCGGTGGAAATCAACGGGTTAACCGCACGAATTGCAGAAGAACAGTTAAATGTGCCGGAAACAGAAGAATCTACAGATGATGACGAGTAAACTCTGAGGATAATCCTATGACATTACAGCAATTAAAATACGCCGTGGTAACTGCTGAAAAAGGTACGGTAAGTGAAGCAGCTGCTGCGCTTTATATTGCGCAGCCAAGCTTGACGAAAGCAATCAAAGAACTGGAAAAGGAAATGGGAATCACTATTTTTTCACCGTACAAACAAGGGTGTATCCGTTTCAAAAAAGAAGGCGAAGTTTTTTTCTCGGATACGCACGTCAGGTATTAGAACAGGCATCACTGATTACCGAAAAAAATATGTTCACCAATCCGGCGGGAAACAAGAATTTTGCGTATCCACACAGCACTATTCTTTTTGCAGTAAATGCTTTTGTAGATCTCATTAAAGCCTACGGCAGCGAAAATTATGACTTCAGCCTTCGGGAAACACAAACCTATGAAATCATTGACGATGTTGCAAGGTTAAAAAGTGAAATCGGCGTCTTATATCTCAACGAGTTTAACCAAACTGTTCTGCACAAAATCCTAAAAGCAAACGATTTGCAGTTTACTGAGCTTTTTGAGGCGGAACCGCATATTTTTATCAGCAACAAGAATCCTCTTGCAGAAAAATCCGCTGTGACAATGCAGGAGCTTCAGCCATACCCGTATTTGTCATTTGAACAAGGGGGAACACAATTCCTTTTACTATTCGGAAGAGATTTTCAGCACAGAAATACGTTCTAAGAACATTCGAGTTCGTGATCGTGCTACGCTGTTCAACTTACTAATCGGGTTAAATGGTTACACCATTTGCAGCGGTGTGATTGACGAAGAACTAAACGGGAAAAATATTGTTGCCGTTCCGCTCCGTGAAAAGGGGAGTATGCACATCGGTTACATTGCCAGAAAGCAGTCTATCCCTAGCAGATTGGGAAGTATCTATCTTGACGCACTGAAACATTACGCTAAAAACACATAATTATTGCTGCTGATAAAGCGGTTAGATATAGTATAAAGCTATATCTAACCGCTATTTTTATATATTTTACATAGCAGAAATTATCGGCTATAATAGAACTACAATCAGAAACACAAATGAACAGAGAGTTCCTCTTCAAGAGGGGGAACTTCATTCTGTTCCACTAGAATGGAGTTCAAATATGAAAACAACGATTATCGGATTTCCCAGAGTCGGCAGCTTACGGAATTGAAATTTGCAAGTGAAAAATATTTTCGTAAGGAAATCACAGCACAGGAATTGCAGGACACCGCAAAAACACTTCGGAATACACACTGGAATCTGCAAAAGACAAGCGGCATCAAATGGATCCCGACAAACGATTTTTCGTTTTATGACAATATGCTGGATACCGCAGTTTTGCTGAATGCAGTTCCGGAGCGTTACCGTGCGCTGGCGCTTTCTGAACTGGACACATACTTTGCAATGGCTCGTGGATACCAGAGCGCAGAAGGTGACGTAAAGGCACTGGCTATGAAAAAGTGGTTCAACACCAACTATCACTATATGGTTCCGGAAATTGATGATACCACAAAGATCTTACCGAATACCAGGAGGCAAAGGCAGCAGGCGTAAATGCAAAACCGGTTCTGATCGGTGCATTTACATTTCTGAAACTTGCACGTTTTACCGGGAAAAAATCTGCATCCGACTATGTTGAATCTACAGCACAGGCATATTGTAACTATCTGAAAAAGCTGTCTGAACTCGGTTCTGAGTGGGCAGAATTTGACGAACCGTACCTGGTAAAAGATCTTTCTGCAGAGGATATTGCACTCTTTACAGGACTCTATCAGAAGATTCTGAGCCAAAAGGGAAATGTCAAGGTTCTGCTCCAAACATACTTCGGAGATGTTCGTGATTGCTACCAGGAAATTGTAAGCTTAGATCTGGACGGCATTGGTCTGGACTTCATAGAAGGAAAGCAGACACTCCAGCTTGTACAGCAAAATGGATTCCCGAAAGATAAGGTTTTGTTTGCCGGCGTTGTAACCGGCAAAAACATCTGGCGCAATCACTATGAAAAGACAACAAATCTTTTACAGGAACTGACAAAATATAGAAGTCAGATCGTGTTAAATACTTCTTGTTCCTTACTCCATGTGCCTTATACACTGCGTCACGAAACAAAGCTGAATGAAAATTATAAAAAGCATTTCTCTTTCGCTGAGGAAAAGCTGAACGAACTGGCTGAACTGGCGAATATTATTGACAGTGCATCTCCGGAGGAAACACCTGCGTATCAGAAAAACAAGGCACTTTTCACCGAAGAGAGATTCTGTGAAAATAAGGGCGTTCAAGAAAAGGTTGCAGCACTGACAGAAAAAAGATTTTGTACGTCTGCCGGAATTCTCAGAACGTGAAAAGATTCAGCACAAGGTTCTGAACCTGCCGCTTTTGCCAACTACAACAATCGGTTCGTTCCCGCAAACAAAAGAGGTTCGTGTCAATCGTGCAGCTTTTCGAAAGGGCGAGATCACAGAGGAACAGTATGTTGCTTTCAACAAGAAAAAGATTGCAGACTGCGTTGCATTACAGGAAGAAATCGGTCTGGATGTATTGGTTCACGGCGAATACGAGAGAAACGACATGGTCGAATATTTTGGAGAGTGTCTGGACGGCTACCTGTTCACAGAAAAAGCATGGGTACAGTCTTATGGTACGCGATGCGTAAAACCGCCGATCATCTGGGGTGACATTTGCCGTGCAAAGCCCATGACATTAAAATGGTCTGTTTATGCGCAAAGTCTGACAAAAAGCCTATGAAGGGAATGCTGACTGGCCCTGTAACAATCCTCAACTGGTCATTTCCACGAGAGGATATTTCTCTGCAGGAGTGCGCTTATCAGATCGGTCTTGCCATTCGGGAAGAAGTTCTGGATCTGGAGAAAAACGGAATTCAGGTTATTCAGGTAGACGAGGCTGCGCTTCGGGAAAAACTGCCGCTTCGGAAATCAGACTGGAAATCTGATTATCTGGATTGGGCAATTCCGGCATTTCGTCTGGTGCACAGCGGGTAAAGCCGGAAACACAGATTCACACTCATATGTGTTACAGCGAATTCGCAGATATCATCCAGGATATTGACAACATGGATGCAGATGTAATCACATTTGAGGCAAGCAGATCCGATCTTACAATTCTGGACACACTGAAAGATAATAACTTCCGCACAGAAGTTGGTCCGGGTGTATATGATATTCACTCTCCGAGAATTCCGACTACAGAAGAAATCAAATCTGCAATTGAAAAAATGCTGTCTCGCATTTCAAAGGAAAAACTGTGGATCAATCCGGACTGTGGATTGAAAACAAGAGGCATCCAGGAAACCATTCCCAGCTTGGTACATTTGGTACAGGCTACAAAAGAACTTCGATAACACGCTCTAGCTAAAATCCATTTATAAAATCAAAACCACCCGTTAAACGGGTGGTTTGCCTTTGTCAATAAAAAACTGAGCCACCTCGCTAATAAAAAAGTGAGCCAGTTGTGATAAAAAAATTTTGAGCCACTAATCGTGATTCAAGGTCGAGTCGATGCGGTAAGACGAGCTGCAGTTCATGTTCAGAACAAAGGATCGGAAGGTGACTCTGTCTATGAGTGCAGCAAGCAGCATTTCATTTTCAAAAAGCTGTGTCCATTGTGAAAATTCAAGATTTGTACTTATGATAACACTGGCTCTTTCTGAACGTTCTGATATGATCTGAAAAAGCATCTCTGACTGATACCTGTTAAAAGTCAGGTAACTGAGTTCATCGATGATCAGAAGATCTATCTTACTGAGACTCTTTTCAAGTTTGGAAAGCCTGTTCATCTGGACAGCTTCTGCAAGCTCAGCACCAAGATTGACAGCCGTATAGAATTTTACCCGATACCCCGCTGAACAGGCATTCATGCCAAGTGCGATTGAAAAAGATGTGTCTTTCCACTCCCGGGATTTCCGATCATGACAATGTTTTGACGCTGCTTTATGAAATCACAGGAAGCGAGCTGCTGTATGGTGCCTTTACTGACGTTTTCAAGTCTTGCCATATCAAACGCATCCAGTGTTTTCAGTGTTGGGAATTTCGCAGCTTTTATCCTGCGTTTTTGACCCGCTGCTGAACGTTCTGCAAGCTCCTGTTTCATCAGCTCTATCAGAAACTGTGCATAACCATCGTCAGCAGAAAGCTGTCGTATGACTTTTTCATAGTGAAAGTCGGCAGTCTGAGTTGTTTTGCATAGAGCCTGATCATTTCTTTCTGTACGCTGTTCATACCGCATCACCGCCTTTCAGAAGTGAATCATATCGTTTGAGATCGGCGGTACGATCCCTGAAGGATTCTATCGGCATTTCTCTTACCGGACTGCACTCCTGCATACAGCGTGTTGTAGGAATCTGCATAAGGCAAGTGTTTCAATACCGCATTTCCGATATCCAGGTACAGCCGCAGCACCTTGACAATTTCTTTGGGACTGCTCAGTTTCATCAAAAACTGATAAAGTTCGGTTGGAACAGTTTTCTTGATCGGTGCAGCATTGTAAACACTTCTCGGACGCTTTTCGATCAATCCGATGTAATGCTCTAAACGATAATGGGTCTGGTTATGACGGTAATCACGATCATATTTTGCAATGATCTTACCGCGGAACAGCATTATGACCTGATTGCCGCTTCCTTTGACCGTTATCATTTTGGAGCTGTACTGATACGGCACTGCGTATTTGTTGTGATCAAATCTCACAAGTGAGAAATCATCCGCTTTGATCTGAAGTGTATTTGATGTATCATAGCGGTACGGCGGTAAAAAGGGATCCAATGCTCCTTACAGTTTTCAGCCATTTCACCTACCGTCAGATCTTTTCCGGGTATCTGTGCCGGATTGCAGAATACTGGTTTGAAGGAATAGTGTGCCGACAGGGAAAGATATTTGTCTGTTGCTTTTGCATGACATCCAAATCCTTCTTTTACAGCAACACGAGCATTATCAAAAATGATCTTCTGCGGTGTTCCGCCAAAATGCTCAAGTCCTTTTACGATCCCTTCCAGAAAGCTTTCTTCATTCTGCCGGTAAAAAGCGGAAACAAAGATATCCCCGCTGTGGCATTCACGCATACACCATATTTGGATTTTCTGCCTGATCCCGCCAAGTATTACAGTTGCTTCACCCCAATCCACCTGAACGGCTTCGGCTGGGTCATAGGACAATGGTACAAACACATTGCTCACCTTCGTGTGTATATCTTATGTGCTGTATGCTGCTGCTTCCGCGGTGCTTTCTGGTCAGAATCCAGGCACTTCATGATAAATGCTTTGACTTCATCGGTGATGATGTCATTTTTTCTGCCGCTGCCAGGTTTGCGTTCCCATGGAACTGTTCGTCCTTCCCAGTATTTCTTTACTGTGTTTCGTGAGATCTCCAGTATCTTTGCTACATTACGCTGGCTGAAGTCTGTATGCTCTCGATAATATCTGATCTTTTCATAGATCTCCATTGCTATTGCCACTCCTTATTCCTCCTGTATACAAGTTCTTTCTCTTATGATACAGGATTTTTATTATTTGTGGCTCACTTTTTTATTATCATTTTTCCCTCAGCTGGCTCAGTTTTATTTTAGCAGATATAGGTGGTTTGAGAAAGCCCTATAAGGGCATATTACGGACTGCCCCTTAAGTGGGCTGAGAAAGGTCTGCCAACTGCATTTCATTCTCAGCTACCCCTTAAGGGGTATTCTTTTTTATTTCTTACTGTTCTTCTTTCCGGTAAACGGATCCACTGATTCAAACAAACTCAATTGATCATTTGCAATATCGTCCTGCAACTGGTTCCTTATGTATTCTTCTATTCTCTTCTTATTTTTCCCTACTGTATCCACATAGTATCCTCGACACCAAAAATGTCGATTTCCATACTTGTATTTCAGATTTGCGTGTCGATCAAATATCATCAATGAACTCTTTCCTTTCAGATATCCCATAACTTGTGCTACACTATATTTTGGCGGTATTGATATCAGCATATGGATATGATCCGGACACGCTTCTGCCTCTATGATTTCGATTCCTTTCTGCTCACACAGTTTTCTCAGTATTTTTCCAATGTCTGTTTTTATTTGGTTATATATCACCATTCTCCTATATTTCGGTGCAAATACCACATGATACTTGCAATTCCACTTTGAATGTGCTAAACTACTTATATCGTCTCTTTTCATGACGATACCTCCTTTGTTTTTTATTGTTAGGTTGGCAGACCTTAACCTTATTATAACTCTGGAGGTTATTTTTTCTAAGAAATCGTCTGTTTTGCTGAATACACATCAAAATTATCTTGAATGGTATAGCTTTGTGCTTTGATAGAACCTGCATTCACCCAGGAATTCGACTGATCTTGAACTGTTACACTGATATCTGCGATCTCCACACCTGGCTCAAACCCAGTCAAATCGCCGAGCGGCAGACGGTATTCAATGATCCTGCCATTGTGTTTCTGAGTACAAGTGCTTGGAACGCCTTGATTAAAGTACACAAATCCATTGCCCTGATAGTAGATCCAGTAGCTCTTTCCGTTTGCCTTGTTCTTCAACGAGCAATTGTATACCGGAGAAACCGCATCGTAAGTCAGATCTGCAAAAACATAAAGGTACTGGTCATTATTGGTGATATACAAGCGACTTCCATTTTTTCATCCGAGGCACACAGATTGTCCTCTGTGTATTCGCTGTCATTGCTGACAGAACCATCCACGACAGAAATATCTTGATACGTGTACATTTTTTCCATCTGAATGCGAGACATCCTGCTCAGCATTTGTCTGATAAAAACTGTTGTCTATTTGTATAGTGTCTGCTTTTGTCACAGAAAAGCTACCCAGATAATTTGCGCCGATCGCAGAATTCCAGACATCATGGTTTGCGAACTGCACAGAACGCACATTCATTTCTCCAAGGCTGTTTTCTCCGGAAGAAATCTTTAGGTAAACATTCCACTTTCCAGGTTCCAACTCACCGGGAAGTTTCAGATCAAATTCTTTTTCGTTTGTGGAACAGGAATACCCCTGATTCGTATTTGCATCCACTTCTGTTTTGATGTAATTTCCGTCCTTCTCCAGAATGATCTCTGCATTTTGCCGCATGATCGGATTTGCAAATCCCGTGTTTTCAATTTTTGTGCAAACTCTCAGCACGCCGTTTTGTGAAACGGATTCACTCAAATCACAATCCCGAAGTACAAAACGATAGCCAAGATGATCTCGAATAAACTTAAAAACAGTTTCGCCGTAATATGCGCTGTTGTCCACACCGTCTACATCATATGATTCGCCAAAAGTGTAATCTTTATAAAGCGCATATATGTTGGAATTGATATAACTCAAATGAGAATAGTACATCTCCGGTACTGCATTTTCCGGAAGATATGTGTCATATTTTTTTGCAAAGTCCAGGTTTCCGGAAAATTCGCCGCCGTAATAAGATGTCAAGGTTTGCTGGCGCAGCCATTTTAAGTCACGTTTACGGTCGTGGAATGTTCCCAAGTCCGAATCAGACCCCATGTATCCATCGTTGTACAAGCCTACACGAGACGCTTTGCTGCCGGGTTCCAACACATATTCGCCCAGTTCTGACTCTTCAATGCCAGCCCATTTTTGCAAAGATATTGGGTGTTCTCACTGTAACCGGAATCGGATCCGGAACAACATCCAGCAGCAAGTCAGGAGTTTTGCCTTATCTTCCAGAGAGCAGTATTTTTCCACCCCATTGTTCGCCATAACAGCCAACAAATCCGCTTTCATAGGCAATAATGTCTTGATAGTCCTCTAAAAAGCCATCCTCACGAATCTGTTCAATGTGCCTGCACATCTGTTCAAATGTAGCAGGTTCCGGATTTCGAACGCCATTCGCATCGTATCGAAAGCGAATGCCAATGGTGCATCCGTTTTTTCGGCAGTTTTCCAGCGTCTTTCGAAAATTCGTGAAAAAGGTTTCGTTCAGGTCATAATCCGTTCCATCCACATATGTTCCATCTTCATTGGTCGTACCGTTTGCACCGCTGGAAAAGGCACCAATATCTACAAATAAAACAACCAGACTCGATGTAGGATTATAGACTTTCGTATCATTCGGTTTGCAGTTGACAGCTACAGTCGAACTATATCCAGCACCAGGATTGAGAAGTGTTTCCATGCTTTCTGTATAATCTATTCCGGAATCGACCAGAGGATCTTCCGACGCATAACTCGACAACGCCGGCAGCCATGTGATACCGCAAACAAATACCGCTGCTGCCGCAAGTTTCATATATTTTTTCTCCTTTTCAATTGATTGATTTGTATATATTTATTATAACACAGACAAACTTTTTGCGTCAAGCATAAATTTCAAAAGAGATAGGAAAGAATATCCAATTGCACTATTTTGAACTATCTATCCGCTGATCTTCCATCCTCTATTTTTCAATAGATTTCCTTTACAAATCAGATTACTCATGCTATAATAAAATACAGAAAACAACATAAATCACAAAAAAGGGGGGAGAAAGGCATAATGGAATACTTCGAAAACACGACACGCATCACCAAAGACGGCTATGCTGCAATTTTGCAAATGAAGAGAAAACAGCATCACATGGTATGCCGAGCGTTAGGAATTCTTCTGGCGATTCCTTTTTTTAGAACGTTTGATATACAACTTTATTTTGCTATGCCTCAAAGACCGTTCTGACTTTCACTTTGGTTTTCTGGATATTCTTTTTATCATTCTGCTGTTTCTGGGCATATGGTTCTGGAACCTGCCAAAAAAGCAGATTCGGGATTATATTTCTCGCACCAAAGACAAAATTGACTTAGAGGCAGTCAACCAATACACATTCTTGCCGGAATATATTCGCATGATGACCACATCCTCCATGGAAAAATATCAGCTGGGATATGAAAACCTAACCTGGATCCGAAGTGACAAGCGATGGATCGTACTCTATTTCTCCAACCAGGACTTCACCATGCTGATAGACAAGCAGGGTTTTTACACACGGAAACGCCAACGCCTGCCTCAGCTTTTTGAAGAACAAACAGGATGGAAAGTAAATCGAAAAGCATAAAGAGTGTATTTGTTCACAAAATATTGTAGAATATTTTTATGCAAAATGGTACACACTTATCATAGGGAATAGACGAAATGCCATGTGCAGAAATTAAAATGAAATAGGAGGACTTGTTTATGAAACGCAGAATCGGAATCTTGACCAGCGGCGGAGACTGTCCCGGACTGAACGCCACCATTCGGGGCGTCGCCAAAGCCTGCTACGAAATGCTTGGAACAGAAAATGTGGAAATCGTAGGTATTTCAGACGGATATTACGGCTTGATCCATAATATCTGTAAGGAAATGTCTCCGGACGATTTTTCCGGTATTCTGACCCGTGGCGGAACGATCCTGGGAACAAAACGTCAGCCGTTCAAAATGATGAAAGTGATCGGCGACGACAATGTGGACAAGGTCAAGAACATGAAAAAGACCTACCAGGCACAAAAGCTGGATTGCCTTTTGACATTGGGCGGAAACGGCACACACAAGACCTCAAAACTGCTGGCAGACGAAGGCTTGAATGTCATAGGCTTGCCAAAGACGATCGACAATGATATTTATGGAACAGATGTCACATTCGGTTTCCATACAGCTGTTGACATTGCCACAGATGCACTGGATCGGCTGCACACAACTGCAAACAGCCACTCCCGGATTCTGCTCTGCGAAATCATGGGAAACAAAGCCGGTTGGCTCACGCTGAATGCAGGCATTGCCGGCGGTGCAGATATTATTCTGATTCCGGAAATTCCTTACGATATTGATGAAGTTTGCAAGTCTGTTCTGAAACGGAGTGAAAGCGGAAAGAATTTCTCCATTATTGCCGTAGCTGAAGGATGCTTCGATAAGGAAGAGGCTAAGTTAAAAAAGAAAGAGAGAACCAGACTGCGGCAGGAGGCAGGCATCACAACTGCCACCAATCGTATTGCAGCTCAGATTCAGAAAAACACAGGTCTGGAGGCACGTGTCTGCGTACCGGGGCATATGCTGCGTGGCGGCAGTCCCAGCGCATACGACCGCATTCTGGCAACACAGTTCGGCGTATACGCAGCAGAATTGATTCGGGAAGAGCATTACGGAATGTCTGTTGCAAAGGTAGGCGGCGCAATTACTGCAAACAAGCTGGATGACATCGCCGGAAAGACAAAATTTGTTTCGCCGGATGACCAGTTAGTACAGACCGCAAGAAATCTTGGAATTTCTTTCGGTGACTAAATTGTACTTGATCGTATATATGACAAAAAGCGGATGCACTTCTTTTCGTGCATCCGCTTTTTTACAGACCGCATCAAGCGGTTCTGTATATATAAATCCTTATTACTTTATCATGTTTCAGAAACCACAAATCTGCCATTCTGCTTGCGCAAAATACGCTGATTCATTGAGCCACGAAATGCCAGCTGCAAAGACTTTTCCTCTTCTATGAAAGGACCATCCACCAATACATCAATCTCTGAAAGAAGAGCATCCGTCACATCACAGCGGTAGGGACTTTCTGACAGCAGTTCCGATTCCAGAACGCATCCAGTATAACACCAGATGTCTTTCTGTGTTCCAAATGTGTGGCGAACCGCCTGTACCAATTTCAGCAAAACTGCTTGATTTTCCGGTTCCATCGGTTCGCCGCCTATCAGTGTCAAACCTTTCACATATACCGGTTTCAGCAGTTCTAAAATGTGTGCTGTGGTTTCCTCGGTAGGGAGTCCCATACTCGAAACACCATGTCTCCGGATTAAAGCAATTCTTACAGGCGTGTCTGCATCCGGAAACAAACAAAGAGACTCGCACACCTTCTCCATTGGCAATATCGCAAGGCTTTATTGCTCCATAATACATTTTTGCATCCACCTCTTTTACAGGTGCATAACACGATCACGGATTTCTTGGGTACGGCCCTGATTCCAGAACTGCGTTCCGATGTAACCACAGGTTCTGCGTGCGACATTCAGTTTATCCTGGTCACGGTTGCCGCAGTTCGGGCATTCCCATACCAGTTTACCATCGTCCTCTACGATCTGGATTTCACCGTCATAACCGCAGACCTGGCAATAATCGCTCTTTGTGTTCAGTTCAGCATACATAATGTTTTCATAAATATGCTGCATTACAGCAATTACCGCCGGAATGTTATCCTGCATATTAGGAACTTCCACATAGCTGATCGCACCGCCAGGGGACAACTCCTGGAACTGTGCCTCAAAGGAAAGCTTATCAAATGCGTTGATCGGTTCAGTTACGTGAACATGATAGCTATTTGTAATATAGTTCTTATCTGTAACGCCCTCAATCACGCCAAACCGTTCCTGCAGGCAACGTGCAAACTTGTATGTAGTGGACTCCAAAGGCGTGCCATACAGACTGAAATCAATGTTGGTTTCCTTCGCCCACTTCTGGCAAGTTTCGTTCAGATGCTGCATAACACGCAGTGCAAACAGTGTCGCAGAAGGATCTGTGTGCGACTTACCGGTCATGTAGCGTGTGCATTCACACAAGCCAGCATATCCCAGTGAAAGGGTAGAATAACCGCCGTAGAGAAGCTTATCAATCGTTTCGCCTTTCTTTAAGCGAGCCAAAGCACCATACTGCCAGAGGATCGGTGCGACATCAGACGGCGTTCCTTTCAGACGATTATGACGACACATTAAAGCACGGTAGCACAACTGCAAACGCTCATCAAAGATTTCCCAAAAGCGTTTTTCATCTCTGCCGGAAGAGCAAGCAATATCCACCAGATTCAAAGTGACAACGCCCTGGTTGAATCTGCCGTAGAACTTGTACTTGTCATTCTCATCCTTATAAACGGTCAGGAAAGAACGACATCCCATGCAGGTATAGCAATTGCCTTCCTTCAAAGACTTCATGATTTTCTCAGAAATGTAATCCGGAACCATACGCTTTGCGGTGCATTCTGCTGCCAGCTTTGTCAAATAAAAATATTTTGAGCCTTCCCGTATGTTATCCTCTTCCAACACATAGATCAGTTTCGGGAATGCCGGTGTGATATAAACGCCCTTTTCATTTTTGACACCCTGGATTCTCTGTCGCAGCATTTCTTCAATAATCAGCGCCAGATCATCCCGTGTCTGACCTTCCGGTACTTCATTCAGATACATAAAGACAGTTACAAACGGAGCCTGTCCATTGGTTGTCATCAGTGTGATTACCTGATACTGGATCATCTGTACGCCTTGAATGATTTCATTGCGTACCCGCATTTCAGCAATCTGATTGATGGTTTCCTCATCTGTTTTCCTTTCCAAGGCGTTCAAATTCCCGGCGAACATCCCGGCGAAACTTTTCACGACTGGTTTGCACAAAAAGGTGCAAGATGAGAAAGGGTAATGCTCTGACCGCCGTATTGTGAACTTGCAATTTGTGCAATGATCTGGGTGGAGATATTGCAAGCAGTGGAGAAGCTATGCGGCTTTTCAATCATTGTTTCACTGATAACTGTACCATTCTGCAGCATATCTTCAAGGTTCACCAGACAGCAATTGTGCATATGTTGTGCAAAAATAGTCCGCATCATGAAAATGAATGATACCTTCCCGGTGTGCATCTGTAATGTCATGGGGCAGGAGAAAACGAGTTGTAATATCTTTGCTGACTTCACCAGCCATATAATCACGCTGTACGCTATTTACAACCGGGTTTTTATTAGAATTTTCCTGTTTTACTTCTTCATTTTCAAAATTCAAAGGCTTAAAATCTTCTGGTCTGTTGTGTTTGACTGACGCAGCAAACCTCGTTCATATCGGTAGGTGATATAATTTTTCGCAACTGTAAATGCGCCGTACTTCATGATTTCAATTTCTACCCAATCCTGAATTGTTTCGACATCCACAGCACGATTCATATCTGCACAGCGTGCCTCAATATCACCGGCGATCTTCTCGATCTGCTCATCTGAAAGCTGTTCTGCCTCAATAACGGTAATATTGGCCTTTCCCACAGCAGCTATGATCTTGGCACGATCAAAAACGTCCTCCTTGCCGCTTCGCTTGATAATTTTCAAAATTCTCTCCTCCGATTCTAATGTCACAAGGTTTTTCAGTAAATTTCAAAACAATCATTGCCAGAGACAATCTGCAATTTGCTTAAAGATTTACATAAAAATCATCCTGTCTTATGTGCAGTTGCACAAACACAGGAAATACGAAAATCATACAGCATACATTTGACAGAAAAAGCACTTTCATAAGACAAACAGAAAGCTGCATTTTCAGCAGCTTTTATCATTTCAGTTATGAAAGCGTCAGTCGCAATGTACTGCGTTTTGCAGTATTTATTATACTGCTTTTTCCGTTTTTTTCTGTCAAGCAAATTTTTTATGTATTTTCCGTCCAAAACACAACAAATAGTATCTGGAGTAAACTTCAACCACAATATATAGTATGTGCGACGAAATCCTGTTAATCCGTCATCATACATTTACCTGTGTTCTATTCACAAGCATCCATTGTTGTGAAAATAGCAGAGACTCTTTCCTATAGGTTAATTGGCGATAAAGCTTTCAAAGCGTTTCAGCAATCACATATGTAAAAAATAAGTGCAATAGATAACACATCACACTTTTTTCTGAAAATAAGAACTTTTTTCTAAAAGTTCTTTTTCCACGAGGGACAAATATTTCTAATCTAAAAACAAGTCCGTTTTTCAGAAAATACTTTTTTTGCGTATTTCTTTCAATTTTTCAAATCAGTGTTGACTTTTTTGCAGAGAATGTGCTATAATTATTTTGTTATCATACGGCGGTCAATTGCACAAAATGTGCAAGCCGCTAAAATAAAGGAGTTATTATTATGAAGAATTTGAAGAAAGTCGCAGCCGTTCTGGCTGCTGCAATGGCAATGAACGCTGTTGCTGTTACCGGTGCATTTTCCGCATCTGCTGCCGACGATGCAGACATCATCGCAAACGTTTCTCTGAAGGGACAGATGGGCGGCTATCAGTACTGGGGCGAAGGTGATGAAAGAAACACAGACGACATCACCAGCACACCGGCTAAGATCACAAATGAAGATGGTCAGTACACTGCAACCTGGAACATCACAGGTGACGGTACCGGCACAATCGAATTCCTGATGCTGGAATTTGATTCTGTTGATGACAACTTTCATCACTGCTGACACCTATCCGAAAATGAGCGTTAAGGTTGATTCTGTAAAAGTAGACGGCGAAACTGTTGATTACAAGGGTGCTGAAACATCGATCAATACAGCTTACTATGCAGACGATAAGGGAAGCACTCGTGTATATCTGACTGATACATGGGGCGTTTCTAAGGCTGGCAAGATCAACGATCTGCCGAAGGATACCGCTGTTATGCAGAGCATCGAAGTAACCTTTAGCGTTGCAAATCTGGAAACCGCTCTGCCGTACGGTGACGTTGACCAAGATGGCAATGTAAATACAAACGATCTGCTGGATCTCATGATCGAAGTTGCACAGAAGGGTGCAGGCATGGAAGCAACATATGATGACTACAAGTTTAAGCTGGCCGACCTGGATGGAAACGGAAAGCTGGATACTTCCGATATCTTCTATCTGATGCTGCACATTGCACAGGCTGGCGCAGGTGTAAGTGTTGACCCGTATCCGGTAGAAGCAGCATAAGCATAACTTAAAATTCTATTTTTTTCCAAAACAGAGGAACGGACAGACAAGTCTGTTCCTCTGTTTTTTCTTTTAATCAATCTAAAAAGCAAACGCGCCGGAGAAAATACTGCTCCAGCGTGTTTGCTTTCTTTGAACGGGAAAGAAAAACCTTTACCCAAAACTTTTCAGATATTTCAAAATGTTCTTATTCCTGCACCAACTGTTTCATGTCATAGAGACCAGCCGGCTTTCCGCACAGATAAACTGCTGCGTTCACTGCGCCAACTGCAAATACAGTTTTGGATGCCGCACTGTGAGAGAGGGTGATTACCTCATCCTTGCCGGCAAAGATAACATCATGCTCGCCAACAATAGTGCCACCTCGAATTGAGTGCATTCCAATTTCCTTATCATCACGTTTCATTCTGCGTGCGTGACGATCGTATACATAATGATACTCGTTATTCAAAGTTTCATTGATTGCATTTGCAATCATGATTGCTGTACCGCTGGGTGCATCAATCTTCTGATTGTGATGTTTCTCAACGATTTCGATATCAAACTGACCGCCCAGAATCGTTGCTGCTTTCTTCGCAAGTTCAACCAGCAAATTGATTCCCAAAGACATATTAAACGTAAAGAAAACAGGAATCTGCTGTGCAGCACTCTGAATCTTCTGAATTTGTGCATCGTCATATCCGGTTGTCGCCAGAACAAGCGCCACATTATTCACCAGCGCATATTCCAAGAGTTCATCCAATGTAGACGGGTTGGAAAAGTCAATGATTACTTCCGGCACTTCCGGCAGTTCTGCCGGTGTCGCAACAATTGAAAAAATCCGCATATTTTTCAGTATAAGAATCAACGCCGCCAACGACAGTGCAGTCGTCACGTCCTGCAATACAGGATGCAACTGTGTGACCCATTTTACCATTTGCGCCGCAAATTACAATTTTTGTCATAAGTCTGCCTCTTTTCTCGTCCTGATTCAGCATTAAGAAATCATGCCGTATGCACGGAGTGTTGCCTGCATTGCAGCCTTATGCTCATCGCTCATATCCAGCAACGGCATTCTGCACGGACCAGAGGGCATTCCCAGCTGATTCATTGCGTCCTTTACCGGAATCGGATTGACTTCCATAAACAGGTCGTTAATCAGGCGAAGATACTTCAACTGCATTTCCGCTGCTGCTGCAAAATTATTTTCCAGACAATACTGTGTCATCTGATGTGTTTCCTTCGGCAAAACATTCGACAGTACCGAAATTACGCCCTTACCGCCCAGAGACATGATCGGAACGATCATATCATCATTGCCGCTGTAAATGTCGATCTTATCTCCGCACTTTGCTGCAACCTTTGCAGTATAACCGATATTACCACTCGCTTCCTTGATTGCAGCAATGTTCTTATGCTCTGCAAGTGCTGCGACAGTGTTCACATCAAAGCCAACACCAGTACGGCTGGGAACATTGTAGAGAATAATCGGCAGATTTACGCTGTCTGCAATGGCGTTATAATGGGCTACAAGACCACGCTGTGTCGTCTTGTTGTAATACGGGGTAACAATCAAAAGACCGTCTGCGCCCAGTTCCTGCGCCTCCTGAGACAGTTCAATCGCATACTTCGTATCGTTGCTACCAGTTCCGGCAATCACCGGGATCCGGTTGTGGGTATGCTCTACTGCAAATCGGATACACTCCCGATGTTCCTTGTCATCCAGCGTGGAGGACTCACCGGTTGTGCCGCAAATGATAATGGCATCTGTGCCGTTTTCAATCTGAAAATCAATGTTCTTGCCCAGTCCTGCATAATCTACAGAACCGTCTTCCAGCATCGGCGTAATAATGGCTACGCCTGCACCTGTAAAAATGGTGTTTTTTCATAGCAATTACCTCCTAATGGTAATTCAAATCAATTGTGTATCAAATAAACTTAGTCCATATAGCCCTTTGCTGCGAGCAGTTCTGCCAAGAGAACACCGCCGCCTGCAGCACCCCGCAGGGTATTGTGGGACAGGCCCACGAACTTATAGTCAAACATAGTGTCTTCACGCAGACGGCCAACAGAAACAGCCATACCGCCTTCAATGTTGCGATCCAGCTTTGCCTGCGGACGATCGTCTTCCTGGAAATAATGGATGAACTGCTTCGGTGCAGACGGCAGATCCAATTCCTGCGGAACGCCCTTGAACTCTTCCCAGATCTTCAGGATTTCATCCTTCGACGGTTTCTGCTCAAAGGGAAACAAATACAGCGGCAGTGTGACCGTCCGAAACCGGTACACGCAGGCACTGTGTTGTAATCAGAGGGCTGTCAGCGCTGACGATCTGACCATTTTCAATCTTGCCCCAAACCTTCAGCGGTTCCTTCTCAGACTTTTTCTTCTTCACCGCCGATATACGGTACGATGTTATCCAGGATTTCCGGCCAGCGTTCAAATGTCTTTCCGGCACCGGAAATTGCCTGATATGTGCAGGCAAGCACATTCTTGATGCCATACTTCCGTAGGGGAGACAGTGCCGGAACATAGCTCTGAATCGAGCAGTTCGACTTTACTGCAATGAAACCACGCTTAGTTCCCAGGCGCTTCCGCTGCTTTCGATGATCTCAATGTGTTCCGGGTTAACTTCCGGCACAACCATCGGAACATCCGGTGTGAAACGATGTGCAGAGTTGTTGGAAACAACAGGGCATTCTGCCTTTGCATAACGCTCTTCCAGCGCACGGATCTCATCTTTCTTCATGTCAACGGCACAAAATACGAAGTCTACCATACCTGCGATCTTGTCAACATCTGCAGTTGCATCAAACAGAACCATCTGTTTCATAGACTCCGGCATCGGCTTCTGCATTGCCCAGCGGTTGCCGACTGCCTCTTCATAGGTTTTTCCGGCCGAACGGGGGAGAAGCCGCCAGCGCAGCAACGTGAAACCACGGATGATTTTCCAAAAGTGTGGCAAAACGCTGTCCTACCATACCTGTTGCGCCGATAATTCCGACCTTGTACTGTTTCATTTTCGTCATTCCTCCAAAAAATTCTTAAAAATATGAAAAAACCGGTTGAAAACCGGCGGCTCATGCGATATAATAGAATAGAATGACGTACACCGAATGGTATATCGCCGATAGCACTCCATCATAACGATGACAGTCATACTCCTGTTCGGAAATATGCCCAGGAACTGTGTCACCGGTACAGTCCCTTCGGCACGAACGCCTTTCTGCCCCGATCGTTGCGGAATGGTAACCTGTCGGAACATACTCATCGCAAGTGCGCCTCTACCTATTCCTATCATATCATTTTCGTGGGAATTTGTCAATAACATTTTGCGAAAAAAGAGGAGAACCCTATGAAAAATCAGATTTTTACTATGATTTGCCCGAAGAATTGATCGCACAAACACCAATCGAGCCCAGAGATCACTCCAGACTGATGCAAATTGATAGAAACTCCGGAGAGATTCAGCATAAACATTTTTATGATCTGCTGGACATCTTACAACCGGGAGATCTGCTCGTCATGAATAACTCCCGTGTTTTGCCTGCTCGTCTGTATGGTGAAAAAGTGGACAACGGTACATTCATCGAATTTCTGCTGTTGGAGCAAAAGGGGACAAGCTGTGGGGAGATCATCTGCCGTCCCGGAAAAAAGGCAAAGGTCGGCGTGAAGTTCTCGTTTGGCGGCGGCAGATTGATTGGCGAAGTTGTTGAAGTAAAACCAGACGGCAACCGAATCGTACAGTTCACCTGTGAGGGAAATTTCTACACCGCTTTGGAAGAAGTAGGACAAATGCCGCTGCCGCCGTATATCCACGAGAAACTGAAAGACAAGGAACGCTATCAGACCGTTTATTCCAAGGAACTCGGCTCCGCGGCAGCACCTACAGCCGGACTGCACTTCACAAAAGAAATGCTGGCAAAGCTAAAAGAAAAGGGGGTAAAAGAGGCGTATGTCACACTGCACGTTGGACTCGGTACGTTTCGCCCGGTAAAGGAAGATGACGTATTGCAGCACCAGATGCACAGCGAACATTATCATCTGCCGCAGGAAACTGTAGATATGATACGTGAAACCAAGGCAAACGGCGGTCGGGTCATTGCTGTTACCACCTCTTGTCGAACGCTAGAGGCAGTTGCAACCGCTCACAATGGGGAACTGGTGGCTGACGATGGATATACTGACATTTTCATCTATCCCGGCTATTCGTTCAAGGTGCTGGATGGTCTGATTACAAACTTCCACCTGCCGGAAAGCACTTTGATTATGCTGATATCTGCATTTCTGGGATACGAAAAGACCATGTACGCCTATGAAATTGCAGTCAAGGAACGTTATCGTTTCTTCAGCTTTGGTGATGCCATGTGTATCTTACCGGAAAAAAGCGAATGAAATCACATTCACCAGAAGAACTGCAGGAGATTTTCGCACGGATTGACGCAATTGACTGGTCACAATATCATACAGCATATGGGAACGCATCCGGGATTGAAACCAATCCGAAAAAATGGTGGGAAAGATTTCTTCCGATGTCCATGACAATGCACCGTCACAGATATTCTGACGAGGATTGCAGAGATCAGGCAGATATTGCAAAATGGCTGAAAATGCTTTTTGCAGGGCAGGAAATGGTTGCAAGGGAAGCAGCATTAAAATTAGATAATGCACTTTGCCATCAACATATTATGGTTGCAGATGCTGCACTTCCTGCTTATGACATTTTGCTGTATTGTCTAAAGACAACTGACAGTGCGTTACTGACAGAAGATTTGCTGGATATTTTGCGTGGTTTTGCTGCTGGCACTTCCAAAATTCAATCTGGTGCAGCATGGGCGGTTTCTCTGCGAAAAAAGTTGATACAAGATAAAAGTATATTTGCATCTTATTTTTCCATGGAAGAAGAGGAAGAAGCCTTTATAGCAGCGTTTGCTAAAGAGATCTGCACATTACTGCAAACTCCTCCGATTATGACACAAGGATAAAACAGAAAGGAATTTATACGAAAGATGTTTACACTATTAAAAACCGAAGGGCACGCCAGACGAGGCGTATTTGAAACCGTTCACGGTACGATTCAGACACCGTTTTTTATGAATGTAGGAACTGCTGCCGCTATCAAAGGCGGCATATCCTCCATTGACCTGGCAGATCAGCTGAAATGCCAGATCGAATTATGCAATACCTATCATCTGCACCTGCGGCCGGGTGATAAAATCGTACGGCAAATGGGTGGGCTACACCAGTTTATGAACTGGCACAAGCCGATTCTGACAGACAGCGGCGGTTTCCAGGTATTTTCTCTGGCAAAGCTGCGGCGCATCAAAGAAGAGGGCGTATATTTTCAGTCTCATATTGACGGCAAGGCCATCTTCATGGGACCGGAAGAAAGTATGCAGATCCAGTCCAATCTTGGCTCTACCATTGCCATGGCGTTTGATGAATGCGTGGAAAACCCGGCACCGCTGGATTATGTGAAAAATTCCTGTGCCAGAACCACTCGCTGGCTGGTTCGCTGTCAAAAAGAAATGCAGCGTCTGAACAGTCTGGAAGGAACGATCAATCCGCATCAGATGCTGTTCGGCATCAACCAGGGCGGAACATACGATGCAATTCGTGTTTCTCATATGCAGGAAATCGCACAACTGGGGCTGGACGGCTATGCAATCGGCGGACTGGCAGTAGGAGAGCCTACAGAGGTCATGTATCACATTATTGATGAAGTCGAGCCGCATATGCCAGTCGATAAGCCGCGCTACCTGATGGGCGTTGGAACGCCTTCTAACATCATCGAAAGTGTTGCTCGGGGAGTGGATATGTTCGACTGTGTTATGCCAGCCGAAATGCACGTCACGGCACCATATTCACATGGGACGGCATTCTTCATATCACAAACGCTGCGTATGAAACTGATTCTCAACCGCTGGATCCGAAATGTGACTGCCCGGTATGCCGGAATCATTCCCGTGCATATGTGCGCCACTTGTTTAAGGCAAAAGAGCAGCTGGCTGGCCGTTTGGCAGTAATGCACAATCTGTATTTTTACAATACGCTGATGGAACGCATCCGTGACGCTCTGGATGCCGGAGAATTTGCACAGTTCCGGAAAGACTACAGCGAACGTCTGGCACAGAGAATCTGAGAATACAAAAGCGGACACCGCCGCATCGCAGTATCCGCTTTCTATATTCCAGTATTTTTTTTTCACGTTGTGTTTACTCGTAAATCGGCTCCAGAACAGCATATTTGCCGTCAGCACGTTTGTAAACAACATTTACTTCGCCGGTATTTGCATTGGTAAACATAAAGAAAGAATGTCCCAGCAGGTCCATCTGAAGAATAGCCTCATCCAGATCCATGGGGTGCATCACAAATTTCTTGTGACGGATTACTTCATGATCTGCCTCTGCAACAGGCTCTTCCATCATTCCCATGAAAGCAGCCTCTTTCAGTTTCTTTTCCACACGGGTCTTGTTCTTTCGGATCTGACGAATGATTTTATCAATGGAAGCATCCAGTGCATCTTCCTTATCTACAGCAGACTGCTCTGCACGATAAATCAAATTATTATAGGTAACAGTCAATTCAATAACAATTAAGTTCTTGTGTGTTGCCATTGTGATTTTTGCTTCTGCTTCGCTGCACTTGTCCAGCTTTGCGCTCAGACGCTTTTCAGCATACTCTGTAAAGTTCATTTTTTTCTTCGCTGTAATTGTAATTTTTGCTCCTTCTACAGACGATACAGTCAGCTATGCTGATTGCTATGGAACTGTTTGTTTCTCATATTATAACATACTTCTAGTTTTAAGGCAAGTGCATTTTTGAATTTTGTTGAACATACACAAAATTTAATTTCGCTTTTAGGCATCTTGCTATGTTTCGATCATTGATATTGGCAATCATTTGTATCTTTCTACAAAAAGCAAGCTATTTTACTTGCAACTTTTCAAAAAATCAATTATGATGTTTATGTAAAATCAAATGACAGGAGGTTTTATAATGCTTGATAAACTTCTGACTTCCCTGCAGGAGATACCGGCATATTCTATCTTTATCAGTGCAGTTGTTGTCATATTCATTGCTGTCAGCGTCCTGACAATGTTCGGAAAAGCACGGCAGGAAAAGAAATTGAACAGCTGCGGTGGGACAAGGTCAGTGCGCACATGGCATTGTATGATAACGCCAGAAGAGTCGTCATTCCATTGGAGGCAGATGAGATCCTTGTCGGCCGCCACGGTGCAGCTGATATCCGCTTTACAGATATGAGCGTCTCACGGTATCACGCTGTTATACGTCTCAAACGGCGTGTGGAGTGTCATGGATCTTGGCTCAAAATCCGGAACTTATGTAAATGGAAGAAAAATCCGCTCACAAGTAAAATTAAAAGATATGGATGAGATCCGATTTGGAACAAAATCTGTCGTAATTCGACAAAGAAGAAGGGGAGTGCGCAATGTATAAAATGGACTTCGTTACGGCAGCTGCACTGCCATTGTTTTGCTCACGCATACGATCATGCTGCTCGCTGTTTTGCTGCGTGGAAATTATGACACACCGCAGGATATTCTGCCGCTCACTGTAGCCGTGATTGGTCTGGACATTGTATACAGCATTGTACTGCATTTTATGTACCGACAAATGACCTACACACTGGATTTCGTGCTGCTCCTGCTTGTCAATATCAGCGTAATATTTCAATCCTGTTTCGGCGGCGTTGGATTTGCGGCAAAGCACTACATTACCTGTGTGATTGCTTTGGTAATGTGCCAGATCGGGTTTCTGCTTACCAGAAATCATGTTTGGATTCAATCTAAGAAACTTATTCTATATGGTATCCTGGGCGCTTTGATATTAAGCATTTTGGTTTTGACCGGCAGCAGAAGTATGTGGATCAACATTGGTCCGATCAGCATTCAGCCATCCGAATTTATGAAACCGGTATTTGTTTTGATTTGTGCGACTTCCATTCGGGAGCAGCACGAGAAAAAAAAGAAAATCCTGTTTTTCTATATTTCAAAGGAAATGATGATCCTCACAGGTGCATTTGTTGTGATCGTCGGTCTGCAGTGGTGGTGTCGTGACTTGGGATCACTGCCGACATTTGCCGCCGCATATGGCTGTGCTTTTGGTGTGCCGGCTTTGTTATCCCAAAGCTAAATTTTCGAAAAAAACGATTATTGTCATCATTTTCTTGCCGGTATGCTGAAAGCAGGTCAGTCCCCAGTATTCAAAAAAGCCTGAACCGAAAAAGAAAAAATTGAAAACAAGAAAGGCGGTAACTGCGGCATGAAAAGTATTCAGAGTATCCGACGTGGAGAACGCCTGACAATTTTGATTCTCGTGATTTTTTTCATTGGAATGGGCATCCTTGTGTTTAAGGTTGTCCGGGAATCTTCTTTCTATATGTCTCATTCAGATGATGTAACTCTTGGAAAAGTTTACGACCGAAACGACCAGGTCTTATTTGATCCGGATGCGTCCACAGAAAACTATGATGCAAACTATTTTCTGGACGTAGGAAATGTCATCGGAGACAACAGCGGTCAAATGACAAACACGCTTGTTTCTGAAAACATCGAAAAGCTGCAAAATTACAGCTTGATTTTCGGCGCAACGCAACACGGAAAAACTGCAATTTATGCAACGCTGGATCATGAGGCAAACCAAAAGGTCTACAATGCTTTTGGGAACAAAAATGGGACTGCGATTGCATACAATTATCTGACTGGTGAAATACTGGTTTGTGTCAGCAAGCCAAGCGTCAACATTTTGGACAACTACAGCAACATCAGTGAACTGCCGGATGGAAGTCTGATCTGCAAAGCATTTTTATGAAACCACGCCAGGCTCAACAAAAAAATCGCAACTACAGCAGCTGCGCTTGAAACCTTTGGTTACGATGGCTTGATGTCAAAATCGTATACCTGCAACGGCATTTATACCACGAAGTACAACCAACAGATCAAATGCCATGATCTGAGCGGTCACGGCACAGAGAATATCCTGCAGGGATTTGAAAACAGCTGCAATCCATTCTTTGCACAGCTGGTACAGGATATGCCATTGGATAACATCATTCAGACTTACACTCGCATGGGCATTGCTGTCAATGATGATAAAATGCAAAAAATCAAATTTGACGGACTTTCCTCTTTCAGTGCATCTACAAAACTAACAGATACCAGTGATTTTGACACCATGTGGAGCTGCATGGGACAGAGTGAGGCACTTGCCAGCCCGCTGCAAATGATGCTTTTGGGAAAGTGCAATTGCCAATGCAACTGGAAAAACAACAATGCCGTATCTGATCGATCACACGACAAATGTAACCGGAAGTACAAACTATTCTGCGAAAACCTCTTACGGAGACACAATCTTTTCTGCGGAAGTTGCCGGCGAACTCAAGCAGATCATGCGGCAAAATGGACAAGACCGATACAGTGATATCGGTTATCCAGTCGGTGTAAAAAGTGGTACTGCACAGGTGCAGAACGGCGCATCTGAAAACTCTCTTCTTGTTGGTTTCAACGATGACAGCAGCTTGCCAATCGCATTTTGTGTTGTAATTGAAGATCGGGTTTCCGGAGAAGTTTCTACTTCAAATATTGTTTCCACGATGCTGAGTGCATTAGATCATAAATAAAAATACGATGGGTTTCCCATATAGAAAAAAAGACGTTTCACAAGCTTAAATTTGTGAAACGTCTTTTTTTTTAGATAGTTGCCGGTACATCAAAGCAAATTGATCTTTTTGAACATATCCTGCATTTTCTGATCGATATCCGCAATCGTCTCTGAGCAGTCTTTCAGTTCTCCGGTCAAAGATTCTGCAATTTTCGAATCACCAGTCGATTTATACCGTAGCTGATGTTCCAGACTTGCCCAAAAGTCCATTGCAATGGTACGGATCTGAATCTCAACCGGTGCAATTTCTTTTCCGTTTGACATATACACCGGAACATCCAGAATCATGTGAAAACTGCGGTATCCATTTGGTTTTGGATGCTTGATATAATCCTTGATTTTCCGGAGCTGAAAAGCGCTGTGATCTGTCAGAAGGTCTGCAATTGCATAGATATCGTCAATATAGCAGCATATGACCCGAACACCTGCAATATCTGTCAAATTGTTTCTGGCACTTTCCGGTGTCACAGGCATCTCTTTTCGCTGTAATTTTCCCACAATACTCTGCGGCGTTTTAATTCTGCTTTCAATGTTGTGAATGGGATTCCGCTGAAAACGCATACTGAATTCATTATCAAAAATGTTCAGCTGTGCTTTTACCAGTTCAATGGCAGAATCATAAAGATGCTCCAACTCCAAAAAAAGAATAGAATACATCTTGTATCTGTTCTTCTTTATGTTCCGGAACAACGTCACGAATTGCATCTAAGTAAAATTCCTTATCATCCATACAGATCTAACCCTCCTATACAGAAAACGCACACAAAGCGTTACTTGTGTGCGTTTTGATAAAATTGCGGATCGTTTCTTCAAAAAAGCTTACGGCAGGAGACGATTGATGTCTCTCGGGAACATACTTGCCTGACGAACATTCGACAGACCAAGCAGTTTCATAACCAGACGCTCCAAGCCAATGCCAAGGCCACCGTGCGGCGGCAGTCCATACTTGTGTGCCTCTAGATAGTACTTGAAGTCCTCAGGATCAAGTCCCTGTGCGTGCATCTTATCCAGCTGTTCCTGATAATCATGGATACGCTGTCCGCCGCTTGTGATTTCCAGTCCACGGAACAACAAGTCAAACTTGTATGCCAAACGGGAATCCTCACGGGAATTCATTGCATAGAACGGCGGTTTAGAAGACGGGGAAGTGGGTAACAAAAATAAAGTCACTGTCAAATGTCTTTTTTGGCATATTCGCAAATTGACACTTCATCTTCCGGTTCCAGGTCAAGCTTGTTCTTAGAGCCTTTATTTCCAAGAATTTCCTTAGCCTCCAGCAAGGTGACACACGGAATTTCCTTAATCACCGGAACATCAGCTTCCAGAAGTTCCAGTTCATACGCATAATGCTTTTTCAGATATTCCATCACATAACGCAGGCAGGCAGTTTCCATTGCCATTACATCGTACATACTGTCGATATAACCCATTTCAAAGTCCAGACCGATGTACTCGTTGATATGACGGGAAGTTGCGTGCTTTTCTGCACGATATACCGGAGCAATCTCAAAAACACGGTCGAAGAATGCCACAGCAGTCTGCTTATAGAACTGCGGAGACTGGTTTAAGAACGCAGGCTTATCAAAATATTCCAGATGGAAAATGTTTGCGCCGCCTTCTGCGCCCTGTGCAACAATTTTCGGCGTATGAATTTCTGTAAAGCCCTGTCCAATCAAGAACTCCGGAAACCGCCGACAACGCCTTCCTGGATCTTGAAAATCGCACGCTCATAGATGTTACGCAGTGCTACAGAACGGTTATCCAGATTGATATCCAGCGCACAGCCCAGTTTCTTGTTGGAAACCTTCAGCGGATATTCCTCATTGCAGTTTGCAATCATTTCCAGTTCGGACAACTGAAGTTCTACGCCGCCTACTGCCTTTTCATTCTTTGTCACCTTACCACGTACCCAGACAAAGTTGCCCTCACGCAGTCCTGTGATAGAATCCTTGCACTGTTCCGGAACATACAGCGACTGGATCAGATAGCGTCCAGTACGCAGAATGATAAACGCAAATCCACTCATCTGACGAATTTTATGCACACACGCACGGAGCGAAATTTCTTCTCCGACATGGTCTGCCGCATCAGAAAAATCAAACTCATGCAGAAGGTGATCTGTACTGATCTGTGTTACACCGTCTTTTCTTCCCGGAACATACTGATTCGGGTTAGAGAACGGTGTGCAGTCTACTTCACGAGTTTCTTCTGCTGCATCGGTTTTCGCATTTTTGGTTTCTTCGTCAGCAGACGGCTTTGCCTCAGCCAGTTTCGTCTCCAGCAATTCCTTAATTGCACCCGGTGTGCAGACACCACGCAGGGACTTAGTACACTGACCCATCAAGAATCCGAATACCTTTTTCTCGCCGCTCTGATACTGGGCAACTGCCTCTGTATTATCTGCCAGAATCTTTCCGATGACTTCTTTTGCTTTCTTGGTATCGTTTACAATAAGCATACCGGATTCTTCTGCAATTGTTTTTGCATCCTTTCCGGTTTCGATCATTTGACGGAGGATCGTCTTTGCATCGTTCTTCGATACCTGCTCTGTATCCGACATTTTCACCAGGTCTGCAAATTCCGCTGCCGAGATGGGGAGTGCTGTCATAGAAACCTCGCCCAGGTTTACACGGCGCAGCAATTCCACGATAATAAAGTTTGCAATGCTCTTCGGCGCATTATAAGCAGACACAGCCGCATCATAGAAATCAGAAACGCTCTTCTGGTTAATCAGAATCTGTGCATCTGTTTTGGACAGACCGTAATCCTTCATATACCGCTCCATCCGTTTATACGGCAGTTCCGGCAGCATATTTTTAATGGAATCCAGCATTTCGTCTGTAAAGTTTACCTGTAAAATATCCGGCTCCGGGAAATAGCGGTAATCGTGAGCATTTTCCTTACTTCTCATAGAAGAAGTCTCACCCTTGTTTTCATTAAAACGGCGTGTTTCCTGAACAACCTTTTTTCCCGGCATCCAGCAGTCTGGACTGACGCTGATCTCATAGTTGATCGCACGGGTGATGGACTTCAGAGAGTTCATGTTTTTGATCTCTGCACGTGTTCCCAGTTCCTTATCGCCAGGACGCATGATAGATACGTTGACGTCACAGCGAAGGGAACCCTCCTCCATTTTACAGTCGCTGACACCTGCATACTGCAGCAGCAGCATAACTTTTTCAATAAATGCCTTTGCCTCTTCCGCAGAAGAGATGTCCGGCTCCGTTACAATTTCCACCAGGGGAATACCGCAGCGGTTATAGTCTGCCAGAGAAACTGCATTGAAATCATCGTGCACCAGCTTACCAGCATCTTCCTCCAGGTGAATATGGTTGATGCGGATGTATTTCTGTCCATCCGGCGTATCAATTGCAACTTTACCCTCTAAGCACAGCGGATAATACAGCTGAGAGATCTGATATGCTTTCGGCAAGTCCGGATAGAAATAATTCTTTCGGTCAAATACAGAAAACTTGCTGATATCGCAGCCAAGCGCCATACCTGCTTTTTACAGCGTATTCAACCGCTGTCTGATTGATAACCGGCAGGGGTTCCGGGCATACCCGTGCATACCGGGCAGCAGCGGGAATTCTGGCTTCCGCCAAATTCTGCGCTGCAAGTACAGAAAACCTTAGACTTTGTCAAAAGTTCTGCATGGATCTCAAGACCAATAACAGGAATATATGATGACATGATGTAACTTTGACCTCCTTATTTCAATACCGGGACAGCAGTCTGGAACTGCTGCTCGAACGCATCAGCGACCTGCAAAATCGTTGCCTCGTCAAACTGCTTTCCGACAATCGACATACCGATCGGCATACCGTCTGCATTGTAGCCGCACGGTGTAGAAATAGCCGGCAGGGAAGCGATGTTGACAGTAACGGTGCAGATATCTGCCTGATACATTTTGACAGGGTCGGAAACATTCTCATGTACACCATAAGCAACAGACGGTGTTGTCGGTGTCAGAATTGTGTGCATATTCTGCGGAAATGCGCTGTTTCAGTGCCATTGCCTTTCCATAAT
>VOFI01002829.1_pt1 | contig 28742 bp, 36 predicted proteins | sample 5384131 | NCBI WGS metagenome assembly VOFI01 (sample SAMN12384728, study PRJNA508395) | human gut metagenome | isolation source: healthy gut H | host: Homo sapiens
TCAGGCTGTTGCTTCGTTCAGTTACGTATTGCTGCTCTTCTTGTAGCCGGTTCACGCGTACTAATACGGTCTTTCGCTCACTTCAGCTTTTAAGTGCGGTTGGGTTCTCAATCCACAGCTTACAACATCATCTTTATCAAGGTCTGTATTCGTGCAGCATTCCTCAACCTCGACATAACTGTCAACCGGTAGCTTTAATCCTGTTCTCTCTTCAAATTCTTGTTGTAACATATCTGTTCTGTTTTAAGTTTAGTATTTTGGAAAGCCGTCCGGTGAAGGGTAAGGTGATTGCTTTTTAGCTCAGCATCCCTTTACGGCTTTTTATCACCGGTATAGCACTGACCTTTTCTGCAGCTTTGTTTATATTTAGTCACCTTACATAACGAGAACCGGAAAGCACCTTTGCTATTTGGTTGTGAGCGGAAATTGAGCATTGAGAAAGAATCATAGCACTTCTTCTTTCCGGTTGTGCCAAAGCTGCTTTCATAGCTTTTTTTCTCGCTTTTCTTGCTTCTTTCAGCGACACGCTTCTTTTCATTAGTCCAAGCAAGGTTTAAAAGGCAGTCACCGAAAGTCTGGCTACACCGTGGTAAGTTGGTATAACTTGAAATACTTTCTGTATATCTCATGAAGGCCGTTTTCACCCATCTTTGACAGAAATCGTACTTTTTTTCGTGTCTTACTCGCTTTTGGGTATGTTGTTTTTTTGGTTATCTCAATCAAACTTCGCATCTTTGTCGTTTGTTTGTTGTCTCGATGTTACGTGATACTATATTGAGGTAAAAGAACTATATTGATTATTATTTCATACCATATTTACTATTTTTAACCAATTTATACTACAATAGAGTATAGCAGAGAGTTGACACAATATATTGTCGAAGGAGTTATTTGACGGAAACAAACCGCCTTTGCACGTGCTATCAGACCAACTACAAGCATATCTAACTACTTAGGAAGGACAGAGCTTCTAAGCCATCAAGTGATATACTTGAAAAATAGTCAATCGGTAGAAAAGGTTAATGCGTACTGGTTATTAACCGGAAGGGCTTTATTCTCCCAAAATAATCAATAGTACAAATGAATCGCCTGTTGATTCAATCACATAACAACATCCAGTATATAGAGTGCATCCAAAATCTTTCTGAAGCCAGTAAGAAAAATGCAGAAGCCAATATACTCAATGCAGAAGGAGGCTAACAATAGGAATGGCAATTTAGAAAAACTAATTTTGTTAATCGAAAGAGAAAATAATATATGCTTAAAACCACATGTGTTCATTCATAAGCTCAACATTTTATGATTTGCGATTAGTACGTTTAGAATTAGACAAAAAATTTTTAAGAAAGTGTGTGGATATGAGCCTATACGTAATGAAAGAGGGAGATAACACAGGGTCAAATGAATCTTTGCAAAATTATTGTTATAAAGAAATTTCAAACATTGATATTTTGGGCACTATAATCGGCAATCGATTTGGAAGTATAAGCGAAAGGAAAAAAAGGAAACGTTTATCAAATATGGAATTAAAGGCAACTATAGAACAAAATAAACATATATTTATTTTTTATAGAAAAAGCGTCTTTGTTGAATATGAAACTTTTCTTCTAAATGAAAATAACAAAGACATAAAAATACAAATATGTAGACAATATTAATATTTACAAGTTTATTAAAGAAATAAAAAACTTGCTAACAACAATAACATAAAAGATTTCGAAAGTGCTGAATAATATAATATCTTATTTAAAGGAAGCAATTTGCTGGATTAATGAAAAATTTTTCATACAAGAGCAAGAAAACGAAACTAATTTAATAAGGGCATTAATAATACAGCCACCACACTTAAAAGTTAGTAGATTATATACAAACTAACAAATAAAGACAAAGAAGACAATTAAAGAAATAATAAAAACATCGCATCCATTATAGGTGAGTTAAAAAAATATCTCAATATAAAATACAAATTTTACATTGAAGATTTTAATGACTTAAAATCTATTAAGCGCTAGAAGCTTCAGAGGCCGACAATAAAAAGAGTATATATTTACTAGATACTATCAGAAGATGGAAAATGATAAATTGTTTATCGATAAATCCATTTTGATAATAATATAAACTAAATTATATCGTCCTGCTGAATGGAAAGAAGATTTTTATATCTTTTAAAAAGAAAAAATTGAAGATAATGTTACCTTTCTATTATACTATTTGACGATATAGTGGAGATATACAACGTGATTAAAGGTCGTTGAAACGTAATATGAACTATAATATCAATCTAAAAAGTAAAAATACTATGAGTTTTAAAAAAGACACTATTAACAGCTTGCTGATAGAAAAGCTGAAAAGATAACATTCAGACAGAAGAAGCAACTAAAAAATGCTTTCATCATGCCTTTATTAATGCTCTCTCGGATATGATGTATTCAATCCTTTAATTGCTTCCCGAAATGACATGTGATATTGGAACAAGAAAGGAGAAAAAGATTGATTATGCCATTATGAAGGAGCGACTTCCAGCCTATATTACCCCGTTGAATAATAAACATTGGGCTTAAGACTTAAGCCTGCACGATAACCAACTCCCTACGCTATTTCAACGTATCAAAAGGCTAAATTCGGACTTTTTAACAATAAGATTATCTACCGCTTCTATATACAGATTTGAAAAACCCAATATAATGGATGATAAACCATTTTTTTTTTTAGAGTGGATATTACAGACTTAAGGGACAATCAAATCGAAGGAATTGAAAAAAAAATTCCATAAGTCGTACTTTGATGTGGACAATATTCTGAACTCAGCCAGCGAATTGAAGTACATGGGAGGGATTCAAAAGGCTATTATCAAGAAAAATTTTCCTCACCAGTACAGTTTTGTAAAGATGTTTGCTACAAAAAGTTTATGATGGCAGGAATACTTTCAAAACATAATAGACCAGTTCACACACTGGTTTAGGTTAAACGATGCCATCTCTTCACACATCAACGATATTATTAATGACCGTTTGAAGGAGCTTTGTTTTGATTCCAAATAAGAAGAAAACCAAACCAAAAATAACGGAAATACATCAGAAGAAAGAAGAAGTAAGTACAGAATCCAAGGTTATCACTACAGAAGAAGAATTAGATGCATACAAATTGTAAAAGCTATCTGTGAAAGAAAAGTGGATATATCTCGTATAGTATACCGTGATCACAAACTTACTTTAGTGTTTTACGTGACGACAATAACCGTAAACCTATTTGCCGCATGTATTTCAATACAGCTACTAAATATGTACTACTATTGATGAAAACAAGAAAAGATGTGAAACATGCCATTGAAACTCTAGATGATATTTATAATTACGAAGATGATTTCTTTAAGGCAATAGACATGTACGAGCACAAAGATTAATGTTATTTCGATATATATTAAATATGAATCAAATAATTGCTGACTGCTCATGTCAGTGGAAAAGTTCAAACCATTGTTCCCTCACCCCCACCTGTAAAGGCTGGGGGTGTCGGTTTCTCGCCACTCCCATAGAGCAACTGCCGACCACCGACAAGGAGAAAGCAAAATTATTTTCCAAAGTGTACCGGGAAGCAAAAAGTAAGGGCGTTCTTGAATGCCCACATTACCGCTCTTTATTCATTGATGAAGTGCTCGAAAATATAAATAAAAGTAACGTAACATTACAAACTATGAACTGATTTTTCTCATTTATTGTCGGACATCTATTTCAGCCAACTTGCAAAGGAATGATACAGATTACAACTGCATTTTCAATACTATAAGTCTAGTTTTTTTGTTAAAGCACTTCCTCCGTAAGCGAACGTTGGAAGTGCTTTTATTATAGACCTATTAAATACTAATTTTATGAATATCAACTTCTTCCGATTAATCGTCTGTCCATTTGATAACTTGAATTACAAGACGTCCTATCCATACCTGCAGCTGACGCTCTATCACCCCCATATAGCTGGGCTGTACTCCGAACCAATACCACAGCCAAAGCATAATTCCACCCAACCAGACGAAAGCCACATCAATATAATATAACCTCAATATCCTACTGATCAACACACCCAAAAGTTCGCCACAAAGTACATAAGCAGCAACCATGGTAACCATTTGTTCGTTAGCTATTTTATTAAAACCAAAGTTCCTATAAAGGAATAGATGTGCAATCTATAATGAATTGTTGTCTGTCGCTCATATAAACAATGTTTGTAATTGAAGTACAAATATAAACATTATTTACATAAAATCGTCCTATAGAACGGAAACACATAACGAAACTGAGAAGAATTATCATTACAATTATAAAAAAAGAAGAAAAAAAGATATTTTTAGCGGTCAACGTATCCGTATTTCAACCCTTTCGCTCTTTCATTGTTATAATAATAAACAGTAATTATATGAATTCCCAATTCTCGGACATACGAAAAGAATATAAGAAAGGCAAGCTCACCCGGAATACTATCTCGGAGAATCCCTTCGAGCAATTCGCCCGCTGGCTCAACGACGCCCTGCATTGCGGCGAGAACGAACCTACCGCCATGATTGTAGCCACCGTCTCACCGGACGGACGGCCCTCTACCCGCACCGTACTGCTGAAAGGCGTGGAAAACGGTAAACTCATCTTCTTCACCAATTACGAAAGCCGTAAGGGACGGCAACTCACAGCCAATCCCTACATCTCCCTCTCTTTCGTTTGGCATAAGCTGGAAAGACAAGTACATATCGAAGGAAAAGCGGAGAAATGCACTCCTCAAGAATCGGACGCTTACTTCTCCACCCGACCCTACAAAAGCCGGATCGGCGCAAGAATATCCCCCCAAAGTCACGTCATCAACAGCCGGATGGAAATAATCCGCGCTTTTGTAAAGGAAGCTGCCAGGCTGACCGGACAGACCGTACCACGTCCCGACAACTGGGGCGGTTTTGCCGTCACCCCCACACGCTTCGAATTCTGGCAGGGACGGGAAAGCAGGCTGCACGACCGTTTCGAATATACTCTCCACGAAGAAAAGTCCGCTTCCGGCCTATCGTGTCCAAACTCCGAAAAATGGGAGATAAACCGCCTTGCACCCTAAACCGGACTGTCAAAGTATTATATCCTATGAATAAAGCTTAAAATGAGAAACAAAGTCATAATGCTGCTGTTAGAGGGGAAAAACTTTAATAGAAGATAATTATGAATTACGGAATCAGTGTTCTCTTTCGCACCATCCCTCTGCTGATGGCCCTGTTTTGTTTTGGTTACGGAGCTTTTGTACTTAATATGGGAACGGACCCGGCAAAAACGTTGCCGGTCCGGTAGTAATGTCATTAGGAATGATTTGCATTGCCTTGTTTGCAACAGCGGCTACCATTATCCGGCAGATTATTCACACATACAATACGGTTGTCCTGTACGCTCTGCCCGTGCTTGGCTATCTGGCTGCCCTACTGACTTTCATCTGCGGCTGGGAATATATCAGCGAAGCTGCCACCGCCAGTCATTTCGTAGCCGGACATGTAATCTGCGGCGTAGCTTTCATCACTGCCTGTGTGGCAACGACCGCCACTTCTTCCACCCGATTCACCCTTATACCTGCCAATTCCCAAACGACGGAAAACGATGTGCCCCCACAAGCCTTTAACGGCACACAAGGTAAGCTTCTTATAGTTGTTGCGACATTGCTGGCACTTGCCACTTGGATATGGACATTCCAGCTGCTTGCAAAGAGCGATGTGCACAACGCCTATTATGTAGCAGGACATGTCATGGCAGGAATAGCCTGCATCTGTACAAGCCTCGTGGCATTAGTAGCAACTATCGTACGCCAAATACGTAACAGTTACTCGCATGCAGAACGTAAATGGTGGCCTGTAATGGTACTTACCATGGGAACACTCAGCATCCTTTGGGGGCTACTGATACTGAAAAACCCGAACCCTGCCGAATCTTCCATAGGGTATATAATGATAGGCCTGGGATTGGTTTGCTACAGCATTTCAAGCAAAGTCATACTCCTGGCAGCAATATGGCGCAACACTTTCAAACTGGCAAACCGAATTCCCTTGATACCCGTATTTACCGCACTGCTCTGTCTGTTCCTGTCTGCTTTCCCTTTTTGAAATGGCAAGCATACACGAAGCCTACTTTGTACCGGCACGTGTACTGGCAGGATTGGGCGGTATCTGCTTCACACTCTTCTCCATCGTAAGCATACTGGAAAGCGGAACCTCAAAAAGGTAACCGCTTATCCGTCAATTTCTATGTCGGTAAAGATGTCCACATCCGCGGCATGATGCGCCACGTAGGCAGCCGGACCAGTATCGCCCGATTTCAGAATGTCATAAACAACTTCCGTCTTGTTCTTACCCGTTATCAAGAATATAAGCTTTCTGGCACTGAACAGCAGACATCCCGTCATGGCAATACGCGGCTGCCCGTTATAAGGATTTATGCTCTTTTCATACGGATGAAAAGAAGAGAGCAGATACTCCTGACCGGGGAAAATGGAAGAAGTATGTCCGTCATCACCTGCTCCCCCAACAGCACTATGTCAAAGGTAGGGAAACCCCGGCGCAAAGGAACCGTACTGGAAACCAAATCCGAATAACGTTTTCGCCTCTTGCGCCGGACTACGGCAATCACCATGAATGGGGTATACATATTCATCGGGCATGCCTACCTCTTGCAGCAGCAAACGCAGCATAGTACCGTAATTACTGTCCGAGTCGCTGACGGATACACAACGTTCGTCCACCCAGAAAATCCGCATCCGCATCCAAGGAGTCTCTTCTCTGAACTCATGCGCCCAAATGTCGAACATAAGGGAAGGAGTCGTTCCTCCACTGAAAGCAAAGTAAAAAATCCGCTCCGGCTCCCGGTTCATCATATCGATTATATACCGGATAAGAGCACGTGCAGTCGAGGTTGCAGCAGGATATACATAACTTTTCATAATTCACAATATTCATCAGTATTCGTCAAATTCTTACACGGGTTAGTCCATTCGGCCCCATGTTCGCGCATCATAGCTTCACTTTCCAAAGGTCCCCACGTTCCCACGGGATAACCGTAAAGCGGTGCATCCGGATGTTCCTGCCAATACTTCAGCACAGGATTGAAAAAACGCCATGACGCATCCACGGCATCGCTACGGGTAAAGAGTGTCTGGTCTCCCTGTATACAGTCTTCAATCAGGCGGGCATACGCGTCTCCGGCGGGCAGACCGCCCAAATCGGAATAACTGAAGTCCATCATCACCTGTTTCACATCAAACCCCGGTCCCGGAACTTTCATTCCGAACTTCAGCACAATACCCTCATTGGGCTGCAAACGCAGAATCAGTTTGTTGGCACGCGGGCAGTGGCCGCCTTCACAACGGAACATCTGATGAGGTGTCTCGCGGAAATGTACCACGATTTCGGTCACCTTGGTCGGCATCTGTTTTCCGGTACGTATATAGAAAGGAACGCCGCTCCACCGCCAGTTGTCAATGCCTATTTTCATGGCAATATAAGTTTCGGTACGGGAGTCGGAAGCTACGTTCTTCTCTTCACGATAACCGGGCTTGGTGGCAGATGCTGTATATTGCCCACGGACAATGTGCTCGTTCAGGTCTTCTTCGGTCAAGGGAGAGAGATTCATATACTTTCACCACCTCGTTGCGGAAGTTATCGGCATTGAAGACAGCCGGCGGTTCCATCGCGGTAAGCGCTACCAACTGAATGAGGTGATTCTGCACCATATCACGCAATGCACCGGTTCCTTCATAGAAACCACCACGCTGTTCGATACCCAAATTCTCTACTGCGGTAATCTCTACATAGTCAATGTAATTACGGTTCCAAAGCGGCTCGAAGATGCCATTGGCAAAACGAAAAGCCAGAATGTTCTGCGCAGTCTCTTTACCCAGGAAATGGTCTATACGGTAAATCTGATGCTCCTCGAATACGGAAGCATAGATACGGTTCAGTTCACGGGCAGATTCCAAATCATAGCCGAAAGGCTTCTCGACGATGATACGCGTATGAGGACGGTTCAGACGGGCAGTCTTGAGATGAAGAGGAATCACACCATACAGCGACGGCGGCGTTGCCAGATAGTACAACATGCCGTCCGGCTCCTGCTCACCCGTCAGTTCCCGGAGACGGGCATCCAGTTTTCTATAATCGGCAGCCTCGGCCGGATTAAGCGAAAGATAGTACAGATGATTGCAAAAATCAGTCATACGTCCGTTGGCATGTTCTTCCGAAGCCACAAAACGTTCCATTTCCGTCCTTATATAAGTACGGTAGGTATCATCCAGGTATCCGGTACGTCCGATGCCTAAAACTGCAAAACCTTCCGGCAGACGGTTATCCTTGTACAGATTATATAATGCCGGTATTAACTTGCGCTTCGTCAGGTCACCGGAAGCGCCGAAAATTATCATCACAAATTTACTCATAGCTTTATGTTTGTAGGGGAATTTCAGTAATCTTCACACTAAAGAAAGACTACACGTTATAGGTTCCCGGACTTCGTTTCTCCGCCGTGTCCTGTCCAGTTTTCATGGAAGAACTGCCCACGCAGTCCGTCCACACGCTCAAAGGTGTGCGCTCCGAAATAATCGCGCTGTGCCTGAATCATATTCGCCGGTAAGTTGGCGGAGACGAGTGAATAAAAATAATTCAATGCCGATGAAAATGCAGGAACCGGAAGTTCCTCTTTCATAGCCTGTGCCACCAGATGTTTCCAGCCGGAGAGCAGTTGTTTCATCTCATTGCTGAAATAAGGAGCAAGAAGAAGATGCTGCGGTTTCTCATTCCCCTCGAAAGCGGCTGCAATATCATTGAGGAAGATACTGCGGATGATGCAGCCGCCACGCCACATACGGGCAATGGAAGCCAGGTCGAGGTTCCATCCGAAAGAGTCCGAAGCACGTTGCAATACAGCAAAGCCTTGAGCATAAAGACACCAGTTTGATGCATAAAGCGCCGAATAAATATCTCCTACCATTTCGGATTTGTTGTATACCACCTCCGTGCGCCGGCAGGTAAAATGCCCGGCAGCCGACTTCCGCAGTTCCTTCTGTGCCGACAAACTACGTTCGAACACAGCCGTAGCAATCAGCCCCAACGGCATGCCCAGCTCCATCGCATTGATAACGGACCACTTGCCCGTACCTTTCTGTCCGGCGGTATCCAATATCTTATCTATCAGGTAACCACCCGACTTATCCTTTAAGAATTAACGGTAATTTCCAGCGGAATAGCTACGCAATTTGCCCGCAATTCCATTGCGAAAAGGGCCGAAGACATTCTCTCCGTTATCCGACTTCAGCTTGGGTTCTTCATCACCATACCGAAGAAATAAGCTGCATATCGCCATATTCGATGCCGTATGAATCATCTTAACAAAATGTCCCGAACCGGCCGGTCCTGCCCACTGACAGCAAGGCGTGCCGTCGGATGCTTTGGCAACAATACTCTGCGGGCTTCGCTTCAGCTTCCCAAAGAGCGCTTACCGAACCGCCCGGCATGATAAGCTCCATTCAATGCACCCTCTTCACCGCCGGAAACCTGCTACTCCCACAAAGAGCAGAGCCTCTCGCCGGCCAATGCCACGGCGATTGGAGGTGTCTTCATAGTTGGAATTGCTCGTCTGTCAATATATCTTCTCCGCTTCATTTAACACTGCACGTATAGAACATCTGTATCTGGACGAATGGGTACGGGATATGAAGCAGAACCGACTGGTGAACCTGCATTGGGGGGATATGACGGACAGTAGCTCACTGATACGTATCATACAGTCCGTACAACCTGACGAGATTTATAATCTGGCCGCACAAAGCCATGTAAAAGTAAGCTTCGACGTGCCCGAATACACAGCGGAAGCGGATGCGGTAGGTACGCTGCGTATGCTGGAGGCGGTACGTATATTGGGGCTGGAAAAGAAAACCAAGATTTATCAGGCATCTACTTCGGAACTTTTCGGACTGGTGCAGGAAGTTCCTCAGAAAGAGACTACTCCTTTCTATCCCCGTTCTCCATACGGAGTAGCCAAGCAATATGGTTTCTGGATAACCAAGAATTACCGCGAAAGCTATGGCATGTTTGCCGTAAACGGTATTTTGTTCAATCACGAAAGTGAACGCCGGGGCGAAACTTTTGTTACCCGGAAAATTACCCTGGCGGCGGCACGCATCGCACAAGGATTCCAAGATAAACTGTACTTGGGGAATCTGAACTCCCTGCGCGACTGGGGATATGCCAAAGACTATGTGGAATGTATGTGGCTGATTCTGCAACACGATACGCCCGAAGACTTTGTTATAGCCACCGGAGAATATCACACTGTACGCGAATTTGCCACCCTTGCTTTCAAGGAAGCGGGCATCGACTTGCGCTGGGAAGGTGAAGGTGTGAACGAGAAAGGTATTGACACAGCTACAGGCAAGGTGCTGGTAGAGGTGGATCCCAAATATTTCCGCCCGGCAGAGGTGGAACAATTACTGGGAGATCCTACCAAAGCCAAAACGTTACTGGGATGGAATCCCCGCAAGACTTCATTCGAGGAACTGGTGAAAATCATGGTGAAACACGATATGAAATTCGTGAAGAAACTTCATCTCAAAGCAAGCTGTTAAATCATTAGTCAAGAATTTCAATGGAGAAATCAGCCAAAATTTATATAGCAGGGCACCACGGACTCGTGGGCTCCGCTATTTGGCGTAACCTGCAAGAAAAGGGCTACACCAACCTGACCGGCAGAAGCCACAAGGAACTGGACTTGCTGGACGGAGTTGCCGTAAAGGACTTCTTTGACCAAGAAAGACCGGAATATGTAATCCTTGCCGCCGCCCACGTGGGAGGTATCATGGCAAACAGCACATACAGGGCGGACTTTATCTACAAGAACCTGCAAATACAACAGAACGTGATAGGGGAAAGCTTCCGTCACGGAGTGAAGAAATTATTGTTTCTGGGAAGTACCTGCATTTATCCCAGAGATGCACAGCAGCCGATGAAGGAGGATGCTCTCCTCACCTCCCCGCTGGAATATACGAATGAGCCATACGCCATCGCCAAAATAGCGGGGCTGAAAATGTGCGAGAGTTTCAACTTGCAATATGGTACTAACTATATCGCTGTTATGCCCACGAATCTGTATGGTCCCAATGATAACTTTGACCTGGAACGCAGCCATGTGCTGCCTGCCATGATCCGGAAAATACATCTTGCCAAATGCTGAACGAGGGTGACTGGGAGAACATACGCTATGATCTGGATATGCGCCCGGTGGAAGGTATAAACGGAGAGAGCAGAACAGAGGAGATACTGGCTGTCCTGAAAAGCTACGGCATCAGCAAGGACGGGGTGGAACTGTGGGGAACAGGCACGCCGCCACTGCGCGAATTCTTATGGAGTGAGGAAATGGCGGATGCCAGTGTATTCATCATGGAGCATGTGGACTTTAAAGACCAGGTGTGGGAGAAAATCTCAACGAAAGCGCCATGCCGTTGCTCGAAGGTATCTTCATGATGACGGACTTCACCTTGCTGGTATCGCGCAACGAACGGTGGCCTACGCCCGCGATCACCTCAACGAGATATTCGGCAAGAAATTTCCCAAGAACTTCCGTAAGGAACACATCGACTATCACAAAGACCAACCCGAAGAGCTGGCGGTCATTAACTATACTTCAGGTACTACCAGTTACTGAAAGGCGTAATGCCCCCTTATCGCAGCCTGTGGTCCAACACCCGGATTCGCTTTCGAAGTACTCGCTGCTGAAAGTGGTGATAAACTGGTATGCATGTTGCCGATGGCTTCATATGTACGGATTGGCATTCGAATTCCTGCAATGAGTTTCTCCGTAGGTTGCCACATCTACTACCTCTGTATGCCAAAGTCCGAAGATTATCTTCCAGGCATTCGCCGACATAAAAGCCGAACCTCATCGTAGCCGTACCACCTATTATCACAACAGAACGAAAAAGCTGTGGGACTGGAAGTATCCCGACTTTGACGATGCCCTTTGCCCACGGCCCTCAACAACGACGATATAGAACGTGTCATGGAAGAGAATCGTGTGTGGCTCTGAATGGAACTGCCTGCTTACAGCCAGATTTCCAAAAATGAAGATATATCCCGAAGAATTTGAAAAAGACACCCAAAAAAATCTATCAAACGCTTCCTGTATCAGGAAGCAAAAGGATGATGAAATAGTAATTAGCGGTTAGTGATTAGCGATTAGTAGGCTGTGCAGTATATTGCGCTAATTATTTACCGCTATTTTTAATGTTAATCACTAACCACTAATCACTAACCACTAATCACTAACCCTAACCCTAACCTCTCTTTTCCCGATGAAAAACGAATTGTTATTATCTGCTGCGCTGCTTCCGTTATGTGGAATGGCAGGAGAAGTACACACAAGGCCGTCAAATGAAACGGCTCCTGTTACGGACAAGCGTCCGAAAATTATTTTATTTTTAGTGGATGATATGGGTTGGCAGGACACATCCCTGCCTTTCTGGACACAACGCACCCGCTACAACGACACGTACCATACACCCAATATGGAACGTCTGGCAAAGCAGGGCAAGATGTTCACGCAAGCCTATGCCTGTAGCATCAGTTCGCCTACGCGCGTCAGCCTTTTTACGGGTATGAACGCTGCGCGTCACCGGGTGACAAGCTGGTTGTTTGCAAAGAATACCACCCACGAACAGCCGGACTCCGTTATGATATACCCCGAATGGAATGTCAACGGTATCTGTCAGGAACGGGTGTGGAACGCACCACGCAAGTCACCCTCGCTGGCACAAGTGCTCAAGGACAACGGTTACCACACCATCCATTGCGGCAAAGCCCACTTCGGAGCTAATGACACGCCCGGAGCCGATCCGCTGAAAATGGGTTTTGACGTGAACGCCAGCCGGTCATGCGGCAGGCTCCCGCCAGCTACTACGGCATGCAGAACTTCGAAACAAACCCGGCGGAAAAAAGCCCGCTGGCTGCCGTACCGGACTGGAAAAAATATCACGGCAAAGACATATTCCTCTCCGAAGCCCTTACCATAGAAGCCGAGAAAGCTTTGGACAACGCCCGGACAACGGACAAGCCTTTCTTCCTCTACATGGCCCATTATGCCATCCATACGCCTATCCAGCCCGACATGCGTTTCTACCAAAAATATCGGACAAAGGACTTCCCCGGTAGAAGCAGCGTATGCCACCCTGATTGAAGGCATGGACAAAAGCCTCGGCGACCTGATGGACTATCTGGACAAAACAATCTCACCGGCAACACTGTACTGCTCTTCATGTCTGATAATGGCGGCCTGGCTGCACACACCCGTGCAGGAGAGAGCTGCACAGGCAGAACTATCCGCTCAACAGCGGAAAAGGTTCCGCCTACGAAGGCGGAGTGCGCGAACCGATGATTGTACGCTGGCCCGGCGTAGTAGCGGCAGAAACCAAATGCGACCATTATCTGATGATAGAAGATTTCTTCCCCACCATTCTCGAAATAGCCGGTGTGGAGCACTACAATACGGTACAGAAACGCGACGGCATCAGCTTCCTGCCCCCTGCTTACGGGCAAAGGTAAAATGCCCGCGCGACATCTACTGGCACTACCCGCACAGTTGGGGTCCTTCCGGGGCATAGCATGCCACCTGCTCCATCCGTTCCGGAGAATGGAAACTGGTGTACTACTTCGACAGCGGCAAGCACGAATTGTTCAATATCCCTGCCGACATCAGCGAAAAGCATGACGTAGCCGCCGAGAACCCCAAACTTGTAAAGAAACTATCAAAGAAACTGAGCAACTATCTGCGGTCGGTGGATGCACAGCGTCCTGTATTACGTGCCACCAACCGGTTGGCACCCTGGCCCGATGAAACATTATAAAGAATTATGAAACGTATATTTCCACTTATCTGTCTGTCCCTGCTATTGGCAGGGACAGGCCATGCCCGGACAGACCGGCAACAGTCTGCCCGTAAAGAAAAAAAAAAACGGTATCAACCTTTCCCTTTGGAAAAATCTTTCCACACAGCGCACGGATACGGTCGGAAGCACATTCTTCAATCTCGGTATCTTCTCGGCGATGAACCGTTTGAACGGCTTGGGAGTAAATGTTTTGGGAGCTGTTACGGGCAGAGACATGAACGGAGTTCAAATCTCCGGTATATCCAATATAGTGGGTGGAAGTATGCGGGGCGTACAGGTATCGTGCATCACCAATATCAACTGCAATAACCTCAGCGGTCTGTCCGTTTCCGGTCTTGTGGGCATCACGGGTAATCACGCACGGGGGAATGGTCTTCTCCGGCCTTGCCAATATCACGGGCGATAACAGCAACGGAGTGATTGTAGGCGGCTTGCTGAATATTACAGGCGAAAAGAATGCCGGCGTATAGCTTTCAGGACTCGACAATATATCGGGCGGCAATTTTTCCGGTGTCACCATGTCCGGACTGCTGAATGTGGTGGGCGGCGATATGAAAGGGCCCGGGATTGCCGGTCTGGGCAATATCACAGGCGGTACGTCTGCCGGCGTGCAGCTCTCTCCCCTGAATGTAGCCGTCCGTGCCAAAGGCCTTCAGATAGGTTTGGTAAACTACTACAAGGAGAAGCTGGACGGTTTCCAACTGGGACTGGTCAATGCCAACCCGGACACCAAAGTACAGATGATGTTTTTCGGCGGCAACACCACGAAACTGAACCTTGCAGCCCGCTTCAAGAACAAACTGTTCTATACCATCCTCGGCGGCGGTACGCATTTCCTTGACTTCAGCGATAAGTTCTCCGGTGCGCTTTTCTACCGCGCCGGACTGGAATTGCCCGTCTGCAAGCAACTGTTCATCAGCGGCGATTTGGGATACCAGCACGTAGAAACCTTCAAGAATAAAGACTATGGCTTCCCTGCCCGCCTCTATTCTCTCCAAACCCGTATCAACCTCGAATACCGTCTGACGGCAAAATTAGGAGTATTCGTTACGGGCGGTTACGGTTGGGACAGATACTACAACAGAAATGCCAACTGACAAGGGAGCCATTGTAGAAGGCGGTGTGGTATTATTCAAATACTAATCCGTGCCTGAAAAGCCAGGCAATGCAAGCACCGGAACATACAGCCATATCAGAAAATCTCCTTTTCTTTGATAAATCCCGTTCTATATGCCACCAGCAACTTCTTCAAATCCTGAATCTGCGTCACGAGCTGCTTGCCCTTATCGGTATCCTTCACCATCATACGCTGCGAGTTGAATTCTATGACGAAAGTTGTGGACTTGATATCCTGTCCCTCTTCAATCGCTTTCTGACGGCTTTGGAACGGGTCATGCTGCACCAACTGCATGCCGTGCGAGTGATATACCAGCGTATAGCCCGCAATACCCGTTTCGGGCTGATAGGCTTTGGAGAAACCGCCGTCAATTACCAGTAACTTTCCATCAGCCTTTATGGGGCGCTCGCCTTTAATCGTCTTCACCGGCACATGTCCGTTGATGATATGCGAATGAGGTCCCGGCTCCATCCCGAACTCCGCCAGGATATTGTCGCAAATATCCGCACGGTTGCGCGAAAGCGTGTAGTAATAACCTTTATTCTCTTTATGCAATGCCTTGTCGGCTATGAAGTAACGCTCGAAAGTAGCCATCTTATCCTTGTCGAAAGAGGGCGCATCGGGCCGCACCACATATACCACATATAATCCAACGCAAAATTCTTCTCCTCCGAACCATCTTCGTCAAAGTAGGCGGTACGGATAAGCTGGTCGGTCTTTTGCAGCAGTTTATGTCCCCAGTACTCTTTCGTTGCCGATACGTACATGCTTGAAACTTCCGTCCTCATTCAGAGGCACGGAAGCATGATAAAGCAGGTTACTGTTGCACACCAGATACATGCCGCCATACGTAAACAAAGGCAGCGCATGTGCTTCTTCATCTTCTCGCTGTTCATCATGAAAGAAGAATGAATCTTTTCAACCAGCTCTCTTGCTTCATCCGTCAGGCGATACGGGTCGGCAGGGTCAATAGTCGGAAAAGTGGCATCGCGCAGTTCGTATTCTTTGCCTTCGTACACAAATACGCCCCGTTCGAAATCAATCTTGATGCAGCAGTCTCCGGTTTTCCATACCGAACTCAGGACGACGGCTGATGATTTCCGCTTCCAGTTTCAACTGGATAACCGTAATCGCCTTGTGCATCTGTGTAATCAACCGCAGTGTCTTTTTCGTTGTAATTGGCATCGGCAAAGTTCATTTTCGGTGCAAAGATGGTGCAAAAAAGGGTCATCCGCATAGGTATCCATGGCAAACGTCGCAAGCGGCAACAGATTGATGCCATAACCATCCTCCAGCGTTGCTAAATTGGCATAGCGCATCGACATACGGATTACGTTGGCTATACAAGCATCATTACCCGATGCGGCACCCATCCACAGAATATCGTGGTTACCCCATTGGATGTCGAAATGCGGTAGTCGCAAAGCGCATCCATGATGATATGCGCACCCGGACCGCGGTCGTAGATATCGCCCACGATGTGCAGCGAGTCGATAGTAAGCCGTTGGATAAGCTTACACATGGCAATGATAAAGTCATCTGCACGCTTGGTCGAGATAATCGTACTGATAATGACGTTGATATACGCATGCTTGTTAGGCTCTACGCTGGACTCGTGCAGCAACTCCTGAATGATATAGGAAAACTCCGCCGGCAAGGCTTTACGCACTTTCGGAGCGTGTGTGTATTTGGAAGATACGTTCTGGCAGACTTTCACCAGTTGGTTCAGGGTGATGAGATACCAGTCGTCCAGGTCCGTTTCCTGTTCCTTTATCAACTGCAACTTCTTTCGGATAATAAATCAGCGTACAGATTTTCCTTCTTTTTTTCGCTTTCGCGCAGCGTATGCCCGAAGATTTCATTCACCTTCCGCTTTACCGCACCCGAAGCATTCTTCAATACATGCTGAAAAGCCTCATACTCTCCATGAATATCCGTAAGGAAGTGTTCCGTACCTTTAGGCAGATTCAGAATAGCTTCCAGATTGATAATTTCCGTACTGGCATCGGCGATGGTAGGAAAACTGCGCGACAACAGTTGCAAATAGCGTAAGTCGTTTGACTATATTTTTCCCATGATACGATTTATGATTTTAGATTTATGATATATATTCAATTATCAAATTAAGCTTTCTGCGATAATGACTCAATTCAACAGGAACATCAGCAGCACCTGCGCTATGATTACCCGCAGGAACATACACATCGGATACACCGTTGCGCAAGCCACCAGACGGATTATCGCCCGGAATGGTGTCGTTGGCATAATTCAACGCCATCGGGTTGGCCATACTTCCGCACAGCATTACCCAGGTATGGAGCCGAAGTCGAGACCTTCATCCATTTAAAGGCAAGCCAAGGCCACTATCAGCAACCGGGAATAACGGTCAGCACGAACCCCTGCTACCAATAAAGCAGACCTTCCGGGGAACACTGTCTCGAAGAAATGTGCGCCTGCATCCAGTCCCAGGCAAGCCAGATAGAGGGATAACCCGATACCGCGCAGCATCAGGTTGGCACTCCGGGTGGTATAAGTGATGAGGTGGAAACGGGGGCCAAAGCATCCGATAAGAATTCCTACTACGATAGGTCCGCCTGCCAGGCCTAATTTAACGGGAGTGCTGATGCCGGGGATGGCGATAGGGATGGAGCCTAGTATCAATCCCAGTACAATACCTATAAAAATGGCGGCAAGATTAGGGTCCTTCAACGTTTTAACCGCATTGCCCAATACTTTTTCCACATTCTCTATGGCTTTGGCTTCTCCCACTACGGTCAGCCGGTCGCCCAGTTGGAGGATCAGCCCCGGTGTGGCAAGCAGTTGTACCCCGCTGCGCATCACACGGCTGATGTTGATGCCATAGCTGTTGCGCAGACGTAAAGAGCCTAGTTTTTTCCCGTTTATTTCGGGGCGGCTGATAACGATATGTTTGGAAATCAATTGGCTGTCTATGGCATTCCAGTCGATGTCTTCTTTATTCCAATCCTGGTTTTCCTGTTCGCCGAAAAGAATCGTGAGCGAGGCACCATGTCCGGCAACGAAATATTCAGGGTATAACTGCCCAATACGGTCATCAGCGTACCGAGGAGCACTACTCCCAGCGCCAGCATATTAACTGTACCGCCCCGGAAAGGAGCTGAAAAAAGCCCGGCCCCACCTTGCAGTCCCAGTGCATACACAAAAATTATCAGTCCGAAACTTTCCGCATAGTTCAGCATCTGCGGGTCGATGGACAGTCCGAAATGTCCGGCAAGAATACCGGCAAAGAAAAACAAACGTGTCACGCCGAGGGAAATACCGCAAATATGTATTTTCCCCCTTAACCCTAATCCGATAGCGGAAATCAGCGAGAAGCACCACCACCGCCTGCAATGCGGAGTGTTCGACAAACAAACTATATAGCCATTCCAAAGTGTTACGGTTTTATCTACATTTAGAAGTGCAAAGATAGGAAGTTCCGCGAAGCCTAAAAAAAGAAATGCAGGAAATTCACACAAAGCTCCTCATTTCCCGCCTTTCACTTGTGCAAAACATCTTTTATCACTACATTCACGGCATGAAACGCCTTATCATACCTATTATATGTATGCTCTTGTCGCTGGCGGGATGCCATGAACGTAAACCGCTCCCCCAGCCTTGACCTCGCGGACAGCCTGCTGACCGATGCCGGCGATAAATCCGGGGCTTTGCGTATCTTCCTGCAAATCGAAGAGCAGCTGCAAAGCCGGCAAGACCCTTACAATAAAGGGCTTCTCTACGAACGCATCGGCAGTATATACTACGGACAGATGAACTACGTCCGCGCCTACCACTACTTCAAGCAGGCCAGAGAAAATTTTCAAGTATCCGACAGTCTTCGTAAGGAAACGGAAGCCACGCTTGATATGGCAGCCTCATCCTACCGCCAGAAAGATTTGGAACGTGCCATCAGGCTGTATTCGGCTGCCCTCGACCTTGCCGATGAGCAGGCAGACGAACGTCTTGCCGGAGCAGCCCTCAGCAACCTTGCCTCCCTCTATGTAAAATCGGGCAGAAAACAAATCCCCCAGGACCTGCTGCAACGCATCGAACAGTCGGCACGCAAGGCATCCCGCTACAGCGCACACACCATGGTGGACGTCCAGCTTCTCAAACACCGTACGGACAGCGCGCGCCACTACCTGCAACTGGCAGAAGCGCAAGACAATGACGTGCTCGACCTGGCCGAACTGCAATACACAGCCTACCGGATAGAGGCCCTCTCCGGAAACTTCCGGAAAGCGACCGACCATATACACCGCTATATCTATCTCACGGACTCCCTCACCCGCTCCACCATGCAGATCTCCGCCGGTATAACGGAGAAAGAGTATTTCCAGGAACAATCCGCCTTTGCCGAATACCGGATGAAGAACCGCATCTTCTGGGAAACCACCGTTATCTGCGGCATATTCATCCTCGCCGGAATAGCCGTTTATATCATCCGCCAGCGCCTGCGCATCCAGCAGCGCGAACGCAACGACCGCTACCTGCTGCTGGCGGAAGAGGCCCGTGCCGAATACCGGGCGCTCACCCGGCAACTGGAAGGACGGCAGAACACGGAAAAACGGCTGAAAAGCCTGGTTGCTTCCCGCTTCGACATCCTCGACAAACTCGGAAAAACCTATTACGAACGCGAGAATACATCATCGCAACAGGCAGCCATGTTTCAGGAAGTAAAACGGATAATCACCGACTTCTCGGAAAACAGTGAAATGCTCCGGGAACTCGAACAAATGGCAGATACCTGCCATGACAACGTCATGCAGAAACTCCGGCAGGACTTTCCGGCAATGAAAGAAAATGACATCCGCCTGCTCTGCTACATCTTCACCGGATTCTCCCCGCAGGTAATCAGCTTGTTCACGAAAGAGAGCGTGGCAAACATATATGCCCGAAAATCCCGGTTGAAGTCGCGCATCAAAACAGCCGGAACACCCCATACCGACCTGTTCTTATCCCTTTTCGGATAGATGTCAGAGCCGTGTTAGAAAAAAACAAAGCCTCATTTCATAATACACTGTAAAACAGTAGCATAAAAACATACCTGTTAGATTTACACATTCAAATCGTAACTCCCGGAAGAGCCGTATTCACTATCTTTGCAACCGGAACAACGATTAAAAATGTGTAAGAATATGAAGAATAAGATTATTTTTTTAGTATGTGCGGTCTTCCTGACGGTAGCATGCGAAAAGGAACAGCACACAGGAAAAGAAAGCCGTGTAAGCGTAACCGTTTATGACGAAAACGGAAAAGCGATGCCCGGCATTCCCGTAAAGATGTATGACGAAAAAGACTACAAGGCATTCGAGCAAGATAACCTCACGCCTCCCACTGCCGGCGCAACCGCCAATGCGCAGGGTATCGCCCTATTCACGCTGCCCGGCGAAGTATGGTTCTCCGGACAATCGCAGCGCTTCCTGACATTTGTCGTACAGGAAGGCGGCGGTCCGGACAACTACCGTATATGGTCCGTCGGGAAAACGATAGATGCCGGAAAAGACATACAGCTTGAAATCCGCCTGACTTCCGCTCTCGCCCCCGGAGAAGAGCAGCCGGAAGACAAAGGAACACTCATCGGGCTGTCCATTGCACAGCCGCCTCATAAAATTGCATATACTTTGGGAGAACCACTCGATTTGGACGGACTCCTGCTGACCGGCGTATATAGTAATGGCAAAGAATATCCCGTCACTGTAACTCCGGAACAAGTCAGCGGCTTTTTCTTCCGATGCTTCGGCAGACCGGCTGGTACTGACCATCGGCATAGAAGACCGTCAGGCAACCTTCACCGTCAGCATTGCTCCCATCCGCGTACAGGAAGGCGTACTGACAGAAATATATAAAGGATACAGCGAAATCACGCTTCCCCCACACGTAACAGCCATTGCACCGGAAGCCTTTATGCAGAACAGGCAAATCACCCGAGTCGTGATGAACGAGGGACTGACCTCTATCGGCGAAATGGCCTTCTTCAACTCCGGCATACAGGAAATCGTATTCCCGTCCACCTTTGAAGCAACTTGCACCGGACCTGTTCTACTACTGCGACCGGCTGAAACGGGTCGACCTCTCGCACACCCAAATCACCCGGATTCCCGAAAGCGCTTTCGCATGCTCCGGAGTAGAAGAAGTATTACTGCCGTCTGCACTCACAGCCATCGGAACACAAGCATTCATGATGACGGAACATCTGAAATCCGCAGTAATCCCCCAAAGCGTCACACATATCGGTATGGAAGCATTCCGGGGAAGCGGCATCACCACTGTACAACTTCCCAACAGCATCTCCACCATAGAAGCACGTGCCTTCTACCTATGCCCCAACCTGACGGAAGTATCCGCATACGGTCCTGCCTCAAGCAACCATCCGGATGCCGTAATCAAAGAGCACTGCCTTGTAGGCTGCCCCAACCTTGCCCGCTTTGAAATTCCTCAAAGCATAAGCATCCTGGGGCAAGGCCTGATAACCGGCAACCAAAAGGTACATACACTGACCATTCCCGCCCGTGTCACCCGCATCGACTTTTCCGCTTTCGACAACACAGGCATAAAGAGGTCATTGTAGAAGCCCTCACACCGCCTGCCACTTCCGAAGGCGAATGGTACGGATTTCCGGAAACCATAACAAGCATTTCCGTACCCGCACAAGCCGTCGAAGCCTACAAAAAACGGCCGAAGGCTGGAAAAAATTCGCGGATAAAATCAGGGCACGCTCCTAAGCAAACCCGAGCCCGGCATGGAAAGAGGAAGAGACAACCGAATTGCACAAATCATCACTTTACATCGCGCACACAGAACACACCGGCTCTGCCGTATTTTTTCCGTTCTTCCTTGTCTTCCTCCACCATGCCTCTCTCATCTGAATAGTAACGCATCATATGCATTTCTACCCGGCGAATTTTCAGCAACTCCAGTTCCGAATCGGTCTTCCAATAATTCAGTATGTAGCCGGTAGGCGTATATTCGTGTCTACCGGGATAATAGCGGCTGTAAGAATACGCCGTACGGCAATGGAACACGGCGCAAAGCCGGTGCTTAAAATTATGTTTCGTTTTATCACTTAAATCGCATGTCAGACTGAGTGGGTTGTACCAGCCGTAAGCATCACCTACGGCATCCTTGTCTCCCCGGCTTCACCATGGGCGAGAAAGGCAGGTTGTCCTCATCCTGGAAGAAGTTGAATGCCAGCTGAATCAATGTCAGCTCGCGTTCATTGGGCAAGCGCCACGCTCCGGCGGGGTCACTCCGTCTCCTGCTTCGTGATAGTCTTGGGCTATGGTAAACTTATCTCGTTTGGCATTGTCTATCTCAATAAGTTTCAATGTCGTACCTGTCCATGTTACCTTACTGGGAGTATCTTTATCAAATCTCAGGTGACTCGGGTCAGTGCACTCAAATTCCGCAATCGTATCCATCAGCATGGGTTCTTGTGCCAGCTGGAATTTCTTGTACAGGCGGTTCTGCGTATCGCGTTCGTTATGGGGCTGAAGCTCCCGGTAACTGAACGAGCGCATGGCTTCATCCGCCAAAAAGACTTCCAGCGTACGGCTTGCTTCATCGTATTTGTAATAAGGAGACGAAACTTCCCTGTCCATCCTGCCACTCACGACTCCGCTTCCCAAGCTCCTCACACTAATCATGTGTCTCAGATACGTATGACTTATGTATCCTCCCAGTTCCGACCATATTGTGGAATAAGGACCGTATGTACTGGCCGTATATCCCTGTACGGGATTGTCGGTTATCTCTTTCCCGTCTGCTCCTATATATATATCGAAAGACGATTTCCACAAGGCGGCTTCTTTTGCCATGGCAGGCTCTCCCAGCCACATACCCACCAATTGCCCTATGGCAGGTACATACCAGCGCAGTTCTTCCTCGTCCAGATAGCCGTTGCCGTTCAAATCACGGTTACGTATCAGCATGATAACCGGATCGTCGGCCTGTCCGCTAATCGGTCGGTATTCCTTCAGACTTCCATCTTTCCTCAGTATAAAAACCGGATAGGAAAGGTGATTTTTTAAGCCCCCATTCCATACCATGCATATTACAATTTCCAACCTGACCATCCAGCTTTTTTGCCAAGTATTCTTTCTGCCGTCCCAAACTTCCCTCTCGCCCGATTCTGGCTCATACAGGATGTGCTTCTGCTCTTCCACCGACTCCAAGCCGAATTTATTGAGAGTCTCATCGTTCATATCATAGAAGCAGGCAATGGAACGTTGTTTCAGCGTATAAACCGACTGCGACACCGCGCTCTTACCATCTTGGCTGAACTCGAGGTCGGTAGCAAGCGAGAAGATACGGTCCTTGCAGTTGATAAAATCTTTCAGATGTACCGGTACCGTAATGCGCGGGTCGGGATGTCTTTCATAAAAGTTCTCATCCACAAAGCAGGTGTAGTACGCCGAATCCTCCTTGCTTGTATAAAAAACTCATCGAGCGCATCGAACACACTTTTCACCTTGCCTGGATAATAGTATTCCAGGAGATAGGGGCTTTCCTTATCCGGTTTTGTTCCATTATAGAAATAGTTATCCTTTTGCGTCTCTTTCGCAAACTCAGCCACGCCAGATAGCCTTGTGCCACCTCTTTGGTAATACCGAAACTGCTCACAGATACACATTTGCCTTCCCACCTCCGTCGGGAGTACCTTTAGGATAATACATCCCCCCATGACCCGAAAGGTGTGTCGGTATACAGAATAGACACCCGCTTCTCAATATCTTTCCGCATGAATTTTCATCTCCACCTGGTCAAAATGGGCATCGATATGTGCGAAAGCCTCGTAGCGAACACCACTCCTTCCGCCCCCGGGTCTTTTCGTTCTCATCTTCCACTTCCACCACTATATCATCTACTCCGTTGATGGTTTACATTATACGATAGTGATGGTCGCGCTCCACGCTGAAGTGGTTGAGGTCTTTCCCGAAATTACCCAAATGGATATAATAACGGACATCGGCAGCAACCGTCGTGTCTGCATTTTCAAACCATCCGGTCAGTTCAATATAAGTAGAAGCTTTTTCGGAGCAAACTCAAACTTGTAGTGCCCTTTGTGATTATCGGCATTATCGGCATGAAAATCATCGGGAGCGTCTCTTCCGTATTTTTATTGTCGGCAGTCTTCACCACCTTATCCCGCTGCCTGTATTCGGTAATCTCCACGCCGGGTCTTACCTTGCGTATGTTCTCCGGCAGGTATATAAAAAGTGAAGAATCCAGTACACCGAGAATTCACCGGCTTGGCATCTTCCACCAGGATACGGTCCCGCTCTTCTTCCGTCCACGCCTGTGCGGTGGGCGATACATAATGAGGTATATGGCGAACCGTATAATCTCGCGCCGTAAACTTCACTCCTTTACCTTCCCTGATATTCATTGTAATCTTGCTCATCAGGCGTTTCAGCACAAACGAGTTGTCTTCATCGTGCTTACCGTCCGGCAACAGCGTATGAGTTTTTCCCTCTTCATCCGTATAGCTGATTTGTCCCTGTTCGTTCACATGACATAATCCTGTATTGTTGTTCACCATACCCGTAAGCGGCAGATAACCGTCTACGCTGTGTATGTTTCCGTTCCACTTCGGGGTTGCTTTTTCAAAAAACTCCGCCTGAGTGCCCAGCGCATCCCCACCCGATACTCCCGGAAAGAAATTAAAGGAACGAACTTTGCGCATTGCCCAACAGATAGATGTACACATCGCCCACCGGAACGCGGGCAGTTTCGCCGCACGTAGGGTCGTCATTATCGGCAATCCATCCGCCGGTAGCGCCTTCCAGCGGCTTATTGACCCGGAGGAGAACAGATGATAGGCCAACAACTCATTTTCTTCCGGATTGTCGCTCTTCGCTTCATATACAAAAGCCATCACGCCCGAAAGCTGGGAGTCATAATCAATCTCTCCACCTGCCGCACGGGTTGTAATCGTGGTAGTGATGCCACGTCCCACACCGAACGGAAGCCTCACCTCCACCCGCTTGTACGGTCTACTCCCTGCAAAGTCGTTTCCTTCGATGAACTCATCGTGCAAGATGCAAGCGACAGGGCGCCAACAGTCCCGCCGCCAGAATATGATTCACTGTTTTCATCATGCTGTATATTTTTGTCTGTTATTCGTCTGCCTAATTAAATTCCACATCTCCGCCTCCGGGTTCCACGGAACAATCATCCAATGTGCTGTCAGCTAGCCACGTGTCCGTGCATGGAAATAACGGAAAACAGCCGCAGGTTCATGTTGGCTTCCACTTCGGGCAAAGCCACATATTGCATATCAGCCTCATGTCCTTCCGTACCGTCACTTCCCACTTTATGTTCATGCGACAGTATTTTCAGATAATATCCTTTCTCCTTGTCACCGGCAGGGCGCGGAAGGATAAGGTCGGCTATCCCCATTAGGGTTGGCAAAAGATAGACAGGTTTGGCCGGCATCCACTGAAATTGCTCCGGGTCTGTATTTCCCGCGTGTGCCAGTGCATTAATCTCGTTGATATGGGTTTTTTCTCTTTCAGGTTCTGTTCGTACTCCTCATACGCATCGGTACCCTCCTGAGGGGCATTCTCCGGTTCTTCCGGCCACCCCGCACTCAGAATCACCTTTCCGTTTTTCTGATGCCGGAATCGGAACTGTCACCCGCTCCTTCCAGACAATTGAAAACTCCCGTATATTCGTACTTCTCTTTGGAAACAGATACCCGTATTCCGGGTATATTATAAAGGTACAATCCGCGCCCCATATAGAGCTGTCCCTTTCCGGCATCGGTCACGTCCGCTTTGGCAAAGTACAGGTTCAGCTTCGCCACGCTTCGTTTCAAAACCAGCTTTATCTCTGATGGTCGTTAGCAACCGTTTCGCGACACTTACCGGTCATCGGCACAATGGCAGAACGGTAAATTTTTCCCGTTTCATCCTTGCCCTGTGTCTCCGTTCCGCCCGACACATATTCCGCTTCCGGCAGCCGGCTGAAAGTCAAGGACTCCAGTTTGTCCGACGTCACTTCCAACCCCTCAACCGGATGTACGCCTCCGGCAAGTCACCGGGCAGCACAAAAATATCTCCCTTGTTTTCGCAAAGCAGACTTCCGGCCTCCTGTTCGTTGGCCACTGCATAAAAACCAGACTTCTCCCTTCGGCAACTTCCATTCAAAAGTATGAGCCGGCACATCCTCCCCGCCATAATAATACCCCACCGGGCTGCCATCCTGGAAAGCATACACCCTGAGCGTCTTCACCTGCGAGTCGAAATCATCCGTTCCTGCCGCCCTTGTATCGATTGAAAATTTCACCGTCACCGGTTCTCCTTTCCGGGAAACATCCTTCCTGCCCGTCCGGTGCACAAGCCGTCATTATCCCCGCCGTTGCGGCGCAAACATACATATATATGAGTATTTCAGGATTTTTCATATCTTCTCCTTCCTGTTTATGAGATTACCAATCTGCCGAAATATCCTTGCTGTCCCAATCGCCCACGCTCACTTTGACAGTAATGTCGGCATCGGCAGCAGGCAGCGTTATTTTATAATGGTAAGTGTTCGACTTTATCCATTCCGTTGTCAGAGCCGCATCCAGGTATACCATCGCTTCTTTTGCCTCCGACAGCGGTTTGCCGGTATAGGCATACTTAAAGGTTACCGCCACATCCTCCGTCACCGGCTGCGGCAACAGCAATACGCCATCCAGCACGGTAGCGCTGCTTCCGGCTTCTATCCGCACGCTCCCGCTGCGTACGAAAGGAGTTTTCTCTTCCGTACAGTTCACCCGGTTTTGCCATGTCGAGTTTTCCGGCGTCCACAACAAATCACCTTTATAGTCCACACCGAAAAGTCTGATGTCCGACACTTCCGCCTGCTTTTTCTCCGGTACGGACAGTTAATTTCACCTGTGCCAGTTCATGTTTGAATGCCAGAAGCACGGGCGCCATCGTTCCGCCACCCTCATAAGTCACGTCTGTCTCTGTTGCCGTCATCAAATCCACGGCATCCTTCCCCCATTCTGGAAGAATCAAAACCCGTAACCCTGAGTTCGCCCTTGTCGTTGCAGGAAACTTCGGCAGCAATCCCTCTTCCTTCATTTTTCCGGATGCAACGCGAAAAGTCATAAGGCCTGCCTACAGCCCAGAAACGTTTCTCGCCATAGTTTCCCGACGGAGTAACCGAAGCGGCATCGAAAAACAGTTTCGGCCCGTCGCTTTCCCGTACCCATCCCCACAGTGTGAAATTATCCATACCCTCCTTGTCACTTTCCACCACGGCGCGGGTGGCAACTTGTGTGCCAAAGGCAATCGGCACCTGTTGTTCCGGATTGTTTTCTTCCGTCATGCTATCGGAACAGCCGGCAGCGACCAGCATGGCCGTGACAAGAAGGAAATCCCTTTTTAAAATTAAGTCGCATAGGCGTTTATTTTTTTATTTGAATAAGTAGTGACCGGGAGGGGAACATTCAACCCCGCCCGGCCTGTTATATTTCCGCAACCCGACGGATGGGAAAGACAGGTTTGCGGTGGTTCAGTTTATTTTCCGGGTTTTTGAATCAGGAACACTGGCATCGAGATCCTGAGGATATTCAACAAAGTTATCCACAGTTACGTCGAATGTGATAGGAACCAAAACGGGTTCCGGATCCGGATTTTCAGGATCGGGATTTTCAGGATCGAAACCGCCGCCTTCACCAAAGATAAGAGTATAGACATAACGCTTGCCCCTGCTTCCAGACCTGTGCAGCCGGCTGGTCGGCCTCAGCTACTGTTTCTCCAACCAAGGAAACACCAACGAACTTGGTCACAGCACCCTCTTCAGGTTTCGGCCACAACTGGACATTTGTCTCGGTATCTACCAGACGGCATTTAACCAGTACGCGTGCAGTACCCGTAATTTTATAAATAGGATCACCGTCGGCATCCATCACCCGTATTTGTAATCCACGGATTCAAAGTCTGCGGCAAAAAGCAGCAAACCTTTATAGCTATTGTCCGTCTTCACGGTCAAATCCTGTACAGGAGCTTCTTTAGAGCCAACAAGCGCCCCTCTCCCATTATCGGTAATGTCTGCATTATAAGAAATCCTTTCAGCTTCTTTCGGATTATAAACAATATTCCAAGTACCCCATGAATTGTCTGTTTTCCGTATCAGCTTCAAAACCATCCCAATATTCGCCAGTGCCTTTTTGTAGGCCAACGTAAAATCACCGGTATTCTCTACACCTTCCACTCTGATTCCATCCACAAATACAGTCAGATTAGGATTGGTGTTTTTAATTTTGAATACAATCTGCGACAAAGCGTGGCGGAAGTTAATATTCACCGGTTTCTTTGGCTTCGTGGTCGGCTTTCTTCTCACCCAGGGTTCAGCGCATACAGAAAGTCTCCATCACCTGCCACCAAATATTTTTCGATTTTTTTCTCTCCCTCTGCCGTTATATTCACTGTGCCTCTTCTCATATTCATCGGACTGTAAGAATAGAAATCCACAGTTGATTCCGGCCAGAATTTGTATCACCGTATGTCCATGTGTTGCCTGTTTTCGTCACATCATGATTCATATACTCAGTCCTTGTGTAAAGGCATACACGTGGAAGTCCCTTGATACTGTTTGTCGTAGTAGCTTCACTTCCAGTACGGGTAGCTTTTCCCGCCACGGTATTAAAAGGTAATGCCGTCGCCCTGGTTCATTT
>VOFI01003317.1_pt1 | contig 28737 bp, 36 predicted proteins | sample 5384131 | NCBI WGS metagenome assembly VOFI01 (sample SAMN12384728, study PRJNA508395) | human gut metagenome | isolation source: healthy gut H | host: Homo sapiens
CTTTTGCTTCCTTTTCTTCAGAAAAGGAAGCCGGTGGAAAGTTTGGGCATCGTGGGAGCGGGGTTCCGGCCTGTGCCCAGTCGAAGCCGGAATAAAGTCTTTTGCTTCCTTTTTCTTCAGAAAAGGAAGGCCGGCGGAAAGTTTGGGCATCGTGGAGCGGGGTTCCGGCCTGTGCCCGGCCGAAGCCGGAATAAAGTTTTTGCTTCCTTTTCTTCAGAAAAAGGAAGGAAGGAGCGATACGGTTGAAAATTCCATGAAAGTGGCGTTCTGTGGTATTGTGGCGGCGCTTTCCGCAGTGCTGATGTTCCTGACGGGTCTGGTGCCGGTGGCGACGCTGGCGATCCCCGCCATTGCAGGTTGTCTTTTGATTCCAGTGGTGGTGGAGTCCGGTTTATCCTGGGGATTCGGCGTCTATGCTGTGTGCAGTGTGCTTCTCATTCCTGCTTGCAGCTGACCGGGAAGCCGCCCTGTTTTACGTGCTGTTCTTTGGCTATTACCCCGCCCTGTATGCAGTGCTGGGACGTGTCAAAAAACAAGGTACTGCGGATTCTGGCAAAGCTTCTTGTCTTCAATGCGGCAGTGGTCATAGAAACCCTTATCTCAATCTACCTCCCTGGGAATTCCGTTGGAGACCATCAGTTTTCTGGGACCCTTTACCCCGGTAGTGCTGCTGGTGCTGGCCAACGCGGTATTTTTGTTGTATGATTCTGCCCTCAACGGTCTTATTTTGCTGTATGTGCACCGGATTCATGAGCAGGTCAAGCGGATGTTTCCTGTCTGAAATAGGTGAAGTGTGCTTTCCAAAAACTGGATGAGATGAAGCACAAAAAAGTTTTCCTGCAAAAAACCGTAAGAAATAAACAGGAAAAATGTACCCTGTCACTTGATTTTTGCAGGGAGAACCCTTAAAATGAATCTGTTGATCGCCGTTGGCATAGGCGGGCGGCGATTTTTGTTTGCCTCTGAAAAGAAGTCCGGCGCCTTTGGAAAGAGGTGCTTCCTGTTCTGAGAGGTTCTATAGCCAGGGGGCTTTTGCGACAGCATTCCCGGAAAGAGAAAGGAATTTGCCATGAACAGCCAGCTTTCAGATCGAATTAAAATGAAAAGCGCTACCTTTTCCAAGGGTCAGCGCCTGATCGCCAAGTATATAGAGGAGCATTCCGGATAAGGTGGCCTTTATGACTGCCTCCCGGCTGGGCGCTACGGTGGGGGTCAGTGAGTCCACCGTGGTCAGATTTGCCACAGAAATCGGTACTCCGGATATCCCGCCTTGCAGCAAGCCATGCAGGAGATGATCCGCAGCAAGCTCACCAGCGTACAGCGGCTGGAGATGACCTCCAGCAATATTGCGCCGGAAAGGCTGCTGGACGCGGTGCTGGAGCAGGACATCGATATCCTCAGGCGGACCAAGGAGACGGTGAACCGGGAGGATTTCTACCGTGCGGCGGATGCGCTGCAGCGGGCCCAGCGGGTCTACATTTTGGGGAGCCGGCAGCTCTCTGGCCCTGGCTACCTTCCTCTCCCACTATTTCCGCCTGGTCTTTGATACAGTGCATCTGGTGGAAGCTACCAGCGAGGCCACGATCCTGCAGCAGATGATCCACGCCGGGGAGGGGGGGACGCCATCATTGCCATCAGTTTTCCCCGGTATTCCAAAAAAGGCTGCTAAGGCTCTGCAGTATGCGTCGGACCGGGGGTCTCCACCATTGCCATCACGGACAGCCCTCTGTCCCGTTGGCGCGGCATGCTTCCATGTACTGCTGGCCCGCAGCGATATGGTTTCCCTTTGTGGATTCCCTGGTGGGTCCCCTCAGTCTGATCAACGCACTGATTGTTACGGTTGCGATCCGGAGAAAGGGCGAGGTGGCGGATACCTGAGGAAGATAGAGAATATCTGGGATGAATACGGAGTTTATGAAAAAGGTGGATGAGGCAAACAATTGAGCGTGGGGGAACAATTATGATGTCATTGTGGTAGGGCGGGGCTGCCGGCCTGATGGCGGCAGGCGTATGCGCCGAACGCGGCCGAAGGACCGCTGTGTTCGAGAAGAATGAGAAACTGGGCAGGAAACTGCGCATTACCGGAAAGGGAAGGTGCAACGTCACCAACAACTGTACCGTACAGGAAGTGATTGCCTGCACCCCCGGGGCGGGAAGTTTTTTTATACGGCGCTTTGTCTGCCTTTCCTCCAGAGGAAACCATGCGCTTTTTTGAAAAACCTGGGGATTCCGCTGAAAACAGAACGCGGCCGGCGGGTATTTCCCGTTTCCGACAGGGCGGACGATATTGCGGATGCGTTGGCCGGATTTGCGCGGGAAAACGGCGCGCAGGGTGCGGGAGCCGGTGCAGTCGGTTCTGGCGGAAGCGTGGAAAGGTACTGGGGGTGCGCACCTCCAGAGGCGAGTATCGCGCCCGGCTCGGTGCTGTTGGCCTGCGGGGGCGCCTCCTATCCAGGAACAGGCTCAAACGGGGACGGCTACCGGCTGGCAAGAGCGCTGGGACATACGGTCGGTGGTTGTGCCCCTGGTGCCTCTGGTGGAGCAGGGCGGCGACTGCTCGCAAATGATGGGCCTATCCCCTGCGCAACTGCGGCGTAAAGGTGACGAGGCAGGACGGGAAAAAGCCGGTATATGAGGATTTTGGAGAGCTGCTGTTCACCCATTTTGGGCTTTCCGGCCCGACCATCCTCAGCGCCTCCGCCCATATGCACCCCATGGAGGCGGGCTTGTACACCATACATCTTGATTTTGAAGCCTGCCCTGTCGGAAATTCAGCTGGATGCCCGTCTGCTGCGGGATTTTGAGAAGAATAAAAACAGAATCTTTGCCAATTCTCTGGATGAGCTGCTGCCGCAAAAAGCTGATCCCCATAGCTGTAAGACGCAGTGGAATCGGGGAAACCCGCTGCCATTCCATCACCCGGGAGGAGAGGCAGGCCTTTGGCAGGCTTCTGAAGGATTTTCCCATCCGCATTTCGGGATTCCGTCCCCTGGCAGAGGCTATCGTCACCTCCGGCGGGGTCAGCCTCAAGGAGGTGGATCCCCGCACTATGGAGTCAAAGCTGGTAAAAGGCCTCTATTTTGCAGGAGAACTGCTGGACGTCGACGCCTATACCGGCGGCTACAACCTGCAGATCGCCTTTTCCACCGGACACCTGGCAGGCAGCTTTTGTAAAATTTTTGAGGCCGCCGGGAGGTTCTGTTTGAGGTGTGGATTGTCCTGACGGATGATTACAGGATCACCGTAGACGATTATTAGGCGGAATGATGTGTCCGGCTGAACTTTACTGATCGGTTTTGGGGGCTTGTATGGAGGAAAAAAGCTGGGGCGGGGGAGGATATCCTGCGCCTGATGAACGGACTGGACTTTCTCGGAAAAGAATATTGGATCACGGCGGGTGCGGGGCTGGTGCTGCATGGTGTGAAACAGGAAACTCACGATGTGGATTTCGGCTGCACCGCCGGGCTGGCCGATCTCCTCGTGGAAAAGGGATATCCCTTCCGCGTTTCGGAACAGGACGGCAAGCGTATTTTTGCCGTGGGGGAACAGGTAGAGGCTGGAGAAAAATTGGTTTGCGGACGAAATTGAAGAAAAATACGGTCTGCAGGTGGCCAGCTGGAGAACATCCGCAGGCAGCGAAGGCTGACCTGGGCAGGGAAAAGGATCTGGAGGACATCCGGAGAATCGACGATTTTTTGGCGCGAAAAAGAGAAAAAACTCAGTATATTGGAAGAGAATGCTGGAAATCAAGTGGAAAAGAGGAGACTGATATGTTTGCGGTAGCAATCGATGGCCCGGCCGGAGGGGAAAGTCCAGCGTGGCCAAAGCGGCGGCGCAGGAACTGGGTTTCGTCTATGTGGATACAGGGGCGCTGTACCGTACAGTGGCGCTCTATTTATTGGACCATGGCGTCGATCCCCGCCGACAGGGCGGCGGTGGAGGCTGAGCTGCCCAAAAATTGAAGTGGGCTTGAAACACACCCCGGAGGGGCAGAAGATGTACCTGTGCGGCCGGGATGTGACTGGGGGAAATCCGTACGCCGGAGGTGTCCATGGCCACTTCCACCTGTTCGGCCATTCCCGCGGTGCGTTCTTTTCTGCTGCAGTTGCAGCGGGATCTGGCGGAGAAAAACAATGTGCTTATGGACGGCAGGGACATCGGTACGGGTGGTGCTGCCCCATGCTCAGCTGAAAATTTTTCTCACCGCCTCCCCGGAGGAACGGCCCCGCCGGGTACGCCAGTTGGAAGAAGCCGGTCAAAAGGTAGAGTATGAAAGTATTTTTAAAGGATATTCAGCAGCGTGATTATCAGGACTCCCCATCGGGCTGCAGCGCCCCTTAGGCCGGCGGAGGATTCCGTTCTGTTGGACACCACCGGAGATACTTTTGAGGAATCGGTGGCGAAGTTGGAGGGGCTTGTGAGGGCCCGGCTCTGAGCAGACGTGAAATTAGTGATTTTCAGAAGGGATGGATGCGCTGTGGCGCAGAGGAAAAAAGCGAAGAAACCGGAAAACTGTATGCATTTGGTCGGATGCTGCTGAGTTGGTTTTATCTTCCCGTATACCGGATCCACGTTCTGGGGGGAGAATGTTCGGAAGAAGGGCCTGTGCTGCTGTGCAGCAACCATGTGGCCATGAAAGATCCGGTGATGCTGGGTATCGTGCAAAAGCGGCAGGTATTTTATATGGCCAAGGAGGAGCTTTCCGCAACGGTTTTATTGGAGGCCTGCTGCGGAGGCTGGGCGCTTTCCGGTCAGGCGGGGTACGGGCGGGACGGATGCGTTGGGGAGGCCTATACCCTTTTTTGGAGGAAGACGCCGTTGTGGGCGTGTTCATCGAGGGTCACCGCTCGAAAACAGGGGAACTGCAAAGCCGAAAAAACAGGCGCCGCGCTGCTGTGTTACCACCCAAGCGCCGGTGGTTCCGGTGTGCATCACAGCGGAGGACGGCAGGCTGCCCCGGCCTTTCCACAGAACGGTCATTCAGTTTTTGGAAAACCTGTCCCTGCTGAACGCCTGCAGATTCCTGACGACTCCAGCATGCAGCTCTGAAGGGCCAGCCGTACCATCATGGGTGAAATCGCCGCGCTGCGGGGAAGAATCCCTGAAGTATCTGGGCAGTTCCTCTGCTCAGGCAGGGGGAGACCGAGAGGAAAGCATAGGCTTGTCGCAGGCAGGCGGAAAGGAGATGAGCTTATTCAAAATTTGAAGATTGAAGTGGCCTCTTCCGCAGGCTTCTGCTTCGGCGTAAACCGGGCGGTGGATGCGGTGTATCGCTTGTTGGAAGAAGGAAAAAAGCAGCCACCTTGGGCCCGATCATCCATAACCCGCAGATTGTTTCAGATTTAAAGGAACGGGGCGTCTGTGTGGTGGAACGGCCGGAAGATACCCCTCCCGGCGCTGTGTTGGTCATTCGCTCCCACGGTGTGCCCAAATCGGTGACGGACCGTGTCGCCGGACTGGGGCTCAGCTGTGTGGACGCCACCTGTCCCTTTGTCAAAAACTTCACGACCTGGCCAGGTGCGCGGGGGGAGGAGGGCAGGACGTTCCTGCTGTTCGGCGACTCCGGTCATCCCGAGGTGCAAAGGCATTATTGGACATTGTGTTGGGGAACATTATGTGATAAAAGATGCGTTGGAGCTGCAGAATTTACTGGAAAATAATTCTTTTGCTGGCAATAAGCCGCTTACAGTGGCTGCGTGCAGACCACTTTTAACGCCCAGGAGTGGGAGAATACTTTAAAAACCTGAAAAAGTATGTACAAACGCCGTGGTTTTTGCTACAATATGTAATGCAACTGCGAAAAGGCAGAAGCGCTTCCATGCCATGTTGGTCATCGGCGGGAGAAACAGCTCTCGCTGAGCGGTCGGATGCCACCTCGTTGGTCATCTTTGAGGCCGGGAGAAACAGCTCAAACCTGAAGTGTATGTGGACGTTGGAAGGAAGCAGGCTGGTTTTATTCCCGCAAACGAGCTTTCCAACGACCCGAGCGTGTCAAGCCTCGAAGACGTGGTGAAAATCGGCGACGAGATGGATCTTCCATCATGGAAGACAAATGACCAGGAAGGCACCATCATGCTCTCCAAGCGCCGTGTGGACGCCATGAAGGGCTGGGACGAGATTGCCGAGGCCCGGAGAGCGGCGAAGTGCTCAGCGCAAAGTGATCGGAGGTGGTCAAGGGCGGTGTAATCGTGCTCAAGGGTGCGATGCGCGTGTTTGTCCCCGCTTCCCAGGCGACCGCAGCCAGAGGGGAAGACCTTGAACGAATTGATGGGCAAGGAAGTACGTTTCCGCATTATCGAGGTCAACCGCCAGCGCCGCAGAGCGGTAGGCTCCATCCGCAGCGTGCTTCGCGAGGAGCGCAAAGCTGCCCAGAAAAATTCTGGGAGCAGATTGAGTGGAAGCGCCAGCAGTACACCGGCAAGGTGAAATCCCTCACCAATTTTGGCGCTCTTCGTAGACCTTGGCGGTGTGGACGGCATGATCCATATTTCCGAACTCTCCTGGAACCGGATCAAGCATCCCAGCGAAGTGCTGAGCGTGGCGACACCGTTGACAGTGTACGTCAAGGGCTTGATCGAGAGCACGGGAAAACCCCTGGGCTACAAGCGTCCGGAGGACAATCCCCGGGAAAAGCTCAAGAACGAGTATCCCGCCGGGACCGTCTGCGACGCCAGGGTTGTGGGTATGACCCAGTTTGGCGCGTTTGCCAATGTTATCCCCGGAATTGACGGCCTCTTATTCATATTTCGCAGATTGCAGACCACAGGATTGAAAAACCTCAGGATGCGCTGAAGGTCGGGGATATCGTCAAGGTAAAGATCACGGACATCGATTTTGATAAGCACAGAGTTTCTCTCTCCATCCGTGCGCTGCTGGAAGAACAGCAGGAGGCAGATGACAAAGCGGCTGCTGAATCCACGGAGGATGCCGTAGTCTATGTGTCCCAGGAGAGCGGCGTTTCCGAAGCAGATGAAGAGGCGGCTGCCCCTCGGAGTAAAGCTCGGCAACACACAGGGTAGTGTTCACTGCCCTGTTTTGTATGGTACCCGAATAAATAAGCCTGACCGCCTTTTGTGTGAAAGCCCAGCGGTCAAATTCGAGGAAAGACACCCATGAAGCGAGTAAAAAACCTGTGTTTTTTGTAGTCGCCTGTTGATTCCTCGCTGCTTTGGTATACGTCGCTTTTCGGCGTGTACGGCCAGCGGGCGATTTTAAGGAGACCACATAAAGGGCGCCGGCGATATCCGTTGGGGCATCGACATCCGCGGCGGCGTAGAGGCCACCTTCAGTCCCGCAGGGTGAAGAGCCACTGCTACCGAGCTGGATTCGGCCAAGGCCATCATCGAGACTCGTATGGTCTCGACAAACATCACTGACTACGAAATTTACCCCGACGCGGCCAATAACCGCATTATCGTCCGTTTCCCCTGGAAAAGCGGCGAAGCGAATTTTTGACCCGGAGGCGGCCATTGAAGAACTTTCCGCCACTGCTATGCTGACTCTTCCGGGAGGGCATGGAATACGAGACCATTCGGAATATGGTTCCGACGGGAACCCGGTTTATAAAACGCCGGCGGGAACCACTGCGGAAAACATCATCCTGGAGGGCGCCGACGTAGTCAAGGCGGAACCTGTGGTGAACCAAGATACCTCCCAGTTCATGGTCTCCCTGGAGTTCTCAGAGAGCGGCAAGGAAAAAGTTTGCCGAGGCCACTGAGCGGCTGAAAGGAAAGACCATCTCCATCTGGATGGATGATGTGATGATTTCCTTCCCCACGGTAAACTCCGTCATCAGCGACAAGTGCGTGATTGAGGGAGACTTCACCAGCGAACAGGCCGCGGCTCTGGCTTCCAAGATTCAGGCCGGCGCGCTGCCCTTGCCCTGAGACCTCGAACTTCAACTCCCTGGCCCCCGACGCTGGGTTCTCAGGCTCTTGACGCGATGATGCTGGCTGGAATTATTGCTTTCGCCCTGATCGCAGTGCTGATGATTCTGGTTTTCAGGCTTCCCGGCGTTGTGGCTGTGATCAGCCTTGCCGGTCAGCTGGGCATCTGCTTTGCAGCCATTTCAGGCTTCTTCACATTCTTTTAATTCCTTTACCATGACGCTGCCCGGTATTGCCGGCTTGATTCTCTCCATCGGTATCGGTGTGGATGCCAACGTGATTACTGCAAGCCGCATCCGTGAGGAACTCAGAAATGGAAAGACCTGGACGGCGCGCTGCAGCGGTTTCCAAAGCAGTTTCTGGGCTATTTTTGACGGCAACATTACCACTGCCATTGTGGCGATAATGCTGATGGGCGTGTTTGGCCCCAGCAATATCCTTTCTCTGATATTCGGTGAGTCCACCACCGGTTCCATCTTCTCCTTCGGCTTTACCCTGTTGGTGGGCATCATCGCCAACTTTATCATGGGGTGCTGGCTACAAGACTGATGACCATGTCTCTTGCCGGATTCAAAGGCCTGCATAAGAAGTGGCTGTTTGGCGGAGCCAGAGAGGGTGAGGCAGCTGCGGCTCAAAAGCCCCGTTCTTTCCAGTTTTTATGAAAAACAAGAAAGTTTATTATGCCATTTCTGTGGCAGTGATTCTGGTGGGCATCATCGCCAGCATCATCGTGGTGCCGAAGCTGGACATCCAGTTTGCTGGCGGCGCCATGATCCGCTACTCGGTAGAGGGTGGAGAGATCACTGCGGATGAGGTGCAGAAAACCTTGAAGGACGAGTTGGGCAAGGACTGCTCCGTGGCTGTCAATGAGGGAATCAATTCCCGGCTCCAAGTCGGTAACCGTTTCCTTTGCAGGCAATCAGAGTATGACGCCTGAGGAACAGAAGGAAGTGGCTTCCACGCTGACCAGCGCCTATGACGAGCTCACCTTCAACCTGCTGGAATCAAAACTCGGTAGACGCCACTATGGGCGCCAGGGTTCTTCCAGAAATGTTTGGTCTGCTTCGCTATTACTGCTATATTCCTGTTGGTTTATATTGCGCTCCGCTTCGGTAAGATCGGCGGTTTCGGCAGGTCTTACGGCAATTGTTGCACTGCTCCATGACGTGCTGATTTCCTTCTGTGTCTTTGTGGTGTTCGGCATGCCGATTAACGATATCTTCATCGCGGTAGTGCTCACCATTTTGGGTTATTCGCTGAATAGCACAATTGTCATTTATGACAGAGTGAGGGAGAACAAGCGGAAGATGGGTCCCAGGGTAAACTTTACGGATGTTATGAATTTGAGCCTTAATCAGACGCTGGGCCGCACTCTGCTCACCTCTCTTACCACATTCCTGGCTCTGCTGGTGGTGTTGATTGTGGCGGCTGCCTTTGGAATTTCGACCGTTGTCTCCCTTTGCCCTGCCTATGATGGCAGGTGTTGTGGCCGGCTGTTTCTCCTCTCAGTGTATCGCCCCCAACCTTTTTTGCCATGTGGCAGATTCGGCAAGCGCGAAAAATTGAACGCCAAATAGGGCTGTTCCCTGTGAGGCCTGTGGTGGCAGAATAAAAAAAGCTTCCTTCTCCCGGATTTCAGCCGGGGCAGGAAGCTTTTTTGCTGTATGCGGCACAGGAAATCAGACCAGTAGCTTTAAGATGAATTCTTCTTCCTGGGTGGTACATTCCAACACGCCATGGTATTTTTTGAACGAAGTTAAAGATGGAGCGGGTGCCGTAGCCATGTCCCTCCTTTTGGTTGAGGGTAAACCTGTGGCAGGATCCAGGCGGAGGGGGCCGAGAAAGAATTGGAGATTTCAAGCAGCAGCTGGGTCCCACAGGGCTTTCCAAAAAGGGAGACATGGGGCTCCTTTGTTTCAGTTTCCTTTTTTTGTCCACAGCTGTCAGGCGTTTTCCAAGGCGTTGGAGATGACCACGGCCAGCTCCGTAACGTCGGCCTGCAGAAATTTTGGCAGCTCCAGCACTACAATAAACCGGATTCCTGCCTGTTCCGCCCTGGCGGCGGCCTGCGGAGCACCGTGTCGAGAATAGGGTTCCCGGTATAGCGGTGCAGGACCCCCCAACCGCCGCCGAGAGCGGCCGTGTTTCCCTCCAACCGATCCAAAATTTCTCCGGCATGCCCCAGGTTTCCACTAGCAAGGCAGCTGCGCAGCAGCCGGATAAAGTGGCGCATGTCGTGCCGGAAGATCCTGACGCTCTGGGAGGCGGCCTCAGCCTGGGCTGCCTCCTTTTCCAGGAAACCCACTTCAGAGCGCAGGATGGCGTTGTATTTCTGGATTTCCGCCTGCTGGCGGATTGCGCGCTGGAAGCGATACAGCATCACATAGAGCAGCACCGTAGTGATACAGAGAACGAGAGTAGGAAAAACTGGGGCTCTCCTGCTTTCCGCCACCGCCGGATACACGCAGAATGCGACCAGGGGAGATCCAGAGGAAAAGGGGGACCCAGACCACCTGTCCCCACTTGATCTGGTTTTCATCCAACATTTCCAGCAGAGGCTTTCTGCAGAATTTCCAAATCAGCAGGGTTTGCAGGACTGTGATCAGTACCTTCAGCAGAATCCAGAGGAAATGGTCACGCTGCACAAAAACCGTTGTCAGGGCGTCACAGATCGAGGTATCCAATCCGGCGGTAACCAGGATAAAAAAGCCAGACGACCGTCCCGAAGTTCGCAGCAGGCCAGAAAGGCAATGGTGCAGATGACGGGAAGAAGAGTTCCGGCAATCCAGGCAGAGATGACCGTAGGCCCCAGCAGTAAGTAGATTAACAGGCCGAGCCCAACCATGCCGCCCTCTATTTCCAGAAAAATCCGGTTCATCCGCTTAGAGGAAACCGCCAGGTGGAGATCAGCAGGAATACAATGGGAATCACCAGCGGCAGGGTTATGGAAGTGGCGAAATAGCGCCATACAGAAATAGCGCCATTCAGTCACGGAAGATCCTCCTACTTTATCCGTTTTCCATCCACACCTTGGGTGCGAAATTCAAGCACCTGCGGTTGGTGGTTCGTGCAGTACAGTGACAGCTGACTTTCGGCCTTTTTCTCCGCTGAGAGAACTACGCCAGCGGTGTTAGGTCTACACGGTACGGCAAAAAGTTTTAGGATTTTCCTATGCCGGCGACTATGATACCACACCTGCGGTGGGCAAGCCGCGCATCTCAACCTCTTCGGTTCTTCGGCCCACCGCACGCGTCTCAGGTTATTTTTATTATACCATATTTAGATCCTTTGTGCATGCAAGGATAAGCTGCCATGAAGGGAAAAGCAGTTTTCGGACGTGTGCCTCACCGCCTATTGCTCACTGTACAGAAATTTTTCTGGAAGGGAAATGGCCTCAGCCTGCGCTTATCGACGAACGTGGAGCTGTATCCCGTAATATGGAATGTATCTGAAAAGCCTGAACAATCTTTTATTCCTTGAGAAAGCTGCCCTGTAGGGGCTCTTGTTTAGTAGTGAAAAATGCTCCCCTGAGAGACAGCGTAAAATTGCTGTCGTCTAAAGGGGAGCATTCGCCGGCGCTGGGCCTGATTTCAGTATTCTTACAGATTTACCTGAGGCAGGGTGGCAAAACTGGCCTCCAGTTCCTCGTCACTGGGGATGGTGTCGGTCATCTTGCCGTCGTTGAACCTCTCATAGGCTGTCATATCAAAGTAACCTGTGCCGGTCAGGCCGAAGACGATGGTCTTCTCCTCGCCGGTCTCCTTGCATTTTAAGGCCTCGTCGATAGCCGTGCGGATGGCATGGCTGGACTCCGGGGCAGGGAAGGGTCCCTTCCCACGGGCGAACAGCCTGCAGCCCTCAAACACGGAGGTCTGTTCCACGGAGACAGCCTCCATTAGCCGTCGGCATAGAGCTGGGAAAGGATGGAGCTCATGCCGTGGTAGCGGAGGCCGCCTGCATGGTTTGCGGAGGGAATGAAATTGGAACCCAGGGTGTACATCTTGGGCAGGGGGCAGACCATGCCGGTGTCGCAGAAATCGTAGGCGAACTTGCCCCGGGTGAAAGAGGGGCAGGAGGCGGGCTCTACGGCGATGAAGCGGTAGTTGTCTTCCCCTGGGCGGAGCTTTTGCCCCATGAAGGGGGCGATCAGTCCGCTCCAAATTAGAGCCGCCGCCTGCGCAGCCGATAATGATATCGGGGTGGATGCCGTACTTGTCCAGAGCGGCTTCGTCTCCAATCCGATGACGGACTGGTGCAGCAGCACCTGGTTGAGTACGGAGCCCAGCACATAGCGGTAGCCGGGGTAGAGGTGGCCACTTCCACCGCAGCCAGAAATTGCGCAGCCCAGGCTGCCGGTGGTGCCGGGATGGGCTTCAGAATCTTCCTTCCCACCTGGGTATTTTCTGAGGGGGAGGGGGTGACGGATGCACCGTAAGTGCGCATCACCCTCTCTGGAAGGGTTTCTGTTCATAGGATACCTTTACCATGTAGACTTTACAATCCAGGTCGAAATAGGAGCAGGCCATGGAAAGGGCGGTTCCCCACTGGCGGCGCCTGTCTCCGTAGTAACGCCTTTAAGGCCCTGCTTTTTTGCATAGTAGGCCTGAGCGATGGCGGAGTTGAGCTTGTGGGAACCGGAAGTGTTGTTTCCCTCGAATTTGTAATAAATCTTAGCCGGAGTATCCAGGGCCTTTTCCAAAAAGCTTGCGTGTACCAGAGGAGAGGGCCGATACATCTTATAAAACGAACGGATCTCGTCGGGGATCTCGAAGAAGGGCGTAGTGTCATCCAGCTCCTGCCGAACCAGATCGTCGCAGAATACAGGAGTGAGATCTTCTGAAGGTCATGGGCTTTAGGGGTGCCGGGATTCAACAGGGGGCAGGCTTATTTTTTCATATCGGCCCGCAGGTTATACCAGGCCTGGGGCATCTCGTTTTCTTCCAGATAAATTTTGTAGGGGATCTCTGCCATTGTTACCATTCCTTTCACAATTCAGTTAAATATAAAAAATGCACCTGTCCTAATGTCTTAGGACAGGTGCATAAACTATCTGCCCTAAAACCTTAGGACAGATGTTGGAACATCTGCGGTGCCACCTAATTTCGCCCGAAAGCGCGCCTCATTCGCGTACAGATCAAGATATTCGATACGCTAGCCGCTGTAACGGTCGGCCTCCGTCTCCCCTAACACTGCCGCCAGTGCTCAGTTTGCCCTCCCGGGTCCATTCCTTACCCACCGTACCGCCATGATCACACCCTTCACGGCTCTCTTTAGATACGGTTGTGGGAAAGTACTCCTCCCAGTCAACGGTTTTCTATGTTGCAAAAACTATAACACTGCACATTTCATTTGTCAAGGGAAATTTTTAAAAATGCAGCGTAGCTTTCCAGCAGTATCCTGTGCCCACATGAAAATAAAGCATCCGAACGGCTTCCCCTGACAACGTGACGGATACAGGCAGATGAAAAGTAATACCAAATGAGAGAACTGAATTTGGGACTCTAAAAATCGGTGAAAACGGACTGCGGTAGCAGCCGCAGCTGCGCTGCACAATCCTTATTTATAGCCCTGATTTTAGGACTGGAAATTTGGAAAAAGGTAAGTCAGAACAAGAAAAAACTTTAAAAATTGCGGCAAGAAAGCGAACTGCAGTGTCTAGCACCGCGCTTCTTGTAAAAGCAGCGCTGTCTTTAGGCGTTTTCTTGGGAGGCGCTCCTGTCAGGAAAAAATTCTTCCGCCCAGGTCTTAATGATTTCTTGCCGTAAGAATTCCGTCAGAGGAGTCAGATCATGCTCCCGGTCGTAGATTGTGAGACATTCCAGATAGCGTGCCCTGTCCTCGGAAAAGATGATGAGAGGAGGATGGTTTCTGGTAAGAAAAAAGTAATTCAGAAGAATACGTCCCGTCCGCCCATTCCCTTCGGCGAAGGGCCGTATGTTTTCAAATCTGGCATGCAGATAGGCGCCAGTGCCAAGCAGATCCGGACCGCAGTAGCCGTTTACTTCCTCCATCAGCTTGTCAAGCTGCTCCTCCCACTTCGCGGGCAGGAGCAACCCTCATAGAGACCTGTGACATAGTCATGCTTCTTAAAGGCGCCGGGCCTCTCGCCATCTGTCGCATAGAGCGGTTCATCATATGTACCGCTGGTCAGAATCCGGTGGACGTCAGAAGAAGACTGGTATCCATATCGTCCCGGGCCAGAATTTTTTCCCGTAAGTATTCGTAGCAGAGTTTTTGGTTTTTCTGCCAGAACAGCGTTTTTGAGCACTTCCGGAAAGGCGGCGGCCGTGCCGGTTTCAAAAATCTCCCGGGTGGTCTGATAGGTGACCTGGTCATTTTCCAATTTTCGGAATGGTAAATAAATAGAATATTAAAGCGCTTCAGCAGGCGGTCCATCTCCGCGGATGAGACAAGCTGGAAGGATTGCCAGCGCGACATAATTTCATAGTATAGATTCATGTTTTTCCGGCTCCTTGCTTCTTGATACAAATCACAGGATGATAAAGCTTCAGTATTGAATGGATTTTATGGGGAAAAGCACTGTCCCGCCAGAGAATGCTTTAGGAGGGACAGAATGGCTACTTGTAGACATAATATTGGGGATTGTCAGTATTATACCATAGATTTCTGCACTGTGAAGAAGAAACTTTACTTTTCTGGTTTTTTATTGTAGAATAACGGGTACGAAAAAATCAAAAGAGACGAGTAGCTTTTGCCAAAGTAAAAAGAGTTGAATCATTAAAAAAATGGTTCAACTCTTTTTCTTTATAAGCCGAAAGACAGGACGGACCCTGATTCCCTTATTCCTGCGGGATGAGGCGAATCAGGATCCCGTGAGCAACAGATGAATGGATGGGGAAAGTTTTTATTTCTTCTGGCGGGATACCGTGACGCAGTAAGCACTGCTCTGCCAAAGGGAACTGCTGGGGAAAGTAATGTGCGCACAGCTATCCCGCAGCCAGAGAAGTCATTGTCCTTCAGGCAGACAATGATGCGTTTGGTAAAGGTTAACATGCCTGCATCCTGTTCCCTGTTTTTCCTGTTGGGAGGCTTTCAGGGGATATCCCCAAAGAAACAGGCTATAGATCCGGCCATAAATATCACGCAGACTTTGCAGCCTTGTGTTTTTTATCACAAAAAGGAGCCAATGCCACAAAGATAATTCCTGAATGCCAGACCGCAGGTTATGCTCAAATTGTTCGGTAAGCAGACGCACCGCTTCGGCCGGCACGGATTCAAGAACAGAACATGAGACCGGTTCACAGGTACAGAGGAGGATCTCGAAGGATTGGACAAAGTAGGAAAGGTTCCGGCGGACAGCTGGGCTTTTGAAATCCGGCTTCCTACAGGGTTCCCCAATGGAGAAGACGCGCCCCCCTTCCCATTCACCGGCTGCAGGACGCCAAGCTGATCCAGCACAGCTACCGTACGGCGGATGGTGCTGAGGGAGACGCTGTATTTCTCAGCCATTCGCTGATAGGAGGGAAGAAACGCGGAATCCCGGTATTCTCCTAGGTAAATCTCATGTAAAAAGCCTGCCTGCCAGGCTGTAGCAGCACTGTGGCCGTTCCCGGTAGATACTCAGGAGAAAGGAATCTGTTCTTCTTTCGGCAGAGGAGGCCTGGTGTCAGCTCGGCGATAAACAGGGCGAATGTATCCCGCTGGAGTGCGGCCAGTTCCTCTATAAGAGGTTCCCATGCCTGCCGCTGGGCGAGCAGTAGGAGAGACTGCATCGGTCCTGAAGGAAATCCGGTGGATTGGTAAGTTTGATTTACTGTATTTGAGGAATGGCATTCCCCAGAAAACAGTAATCTCCCAATAGAATTCATCACAAGGGGATTGTCAGGCTCTGCAGGACGCAGCTGAAAAAATGGAGCACATCATTGATAGATGGCCGTTCAGCCAGCCTTGAGAGAAAGGGAACTTGTTTCTTTCGATACGCTGAAATCCTGCGGCCAACAGGGTGGGAAACAGCAGGCCCGCACAGTTCTGCAGGTCAAGATAAGCGTCCCTGCGCAGGATAAAGTAGTCCTGAGACAGCTGCATGGCGTTCTCCAGGGGTCTGCTGGAAGATAACAGTGGTGGGGCGCCCTCTGTGCATGTCGATGTACCCCTCTTCCAGAGCAGCGCAGCGCAGTCTTCACTGTTTGGGGGCGAAACGCCGAACTCGTTGCACAGCGTGTCAATTGGGGGAAGCTGCTCTCCGTATTGGTAAGAGCAGAAGATCAGACAGTTGAAAAAATAGTTATAAATGAGGTTTGAAATTTGGTTTCTGTCTTCCATGAAATCCATTCTCACCACCGCTGCCGATTTTATTATATGATACCATTTTCAAGCTGGGATTTCCAGAAGCCAGTTGAGTTTTCAGAACTGCGTGATATAATAAAAAAAACTAACATGAACAAGGTTGCTCCGGCTTCTGGAAAACTGTACCCAGCTGGGGAAGATGCAGATAAAATCAGACGGCCGGGCAACGGCTGAAAACAGAAGAGCCATGATGTTGGCAGGAAGCGCAGTAAAAATGATGGGGACATTTTTCCGGTATGGCTGTCAGGCTGGAACAAGGATATACTGCAGAGGCGTATGAGCTTTTGACGGGGATACGAAGAAGTACACGGATGGCGGAATGGTATGGCCTCTCTCCGAATCTGTAAAAAGCAAAACAGCTGTTGAAAAAATGATCCGTTCTATGGAACAGCGGGCGGGTGGGAGACAGTCGAATCCTGAAACAGAATGCGTGACATGAGATACCGGCGGAAGGAGCCATTGGTATGAGCGAGCAGAGACAGGAGTTAGCAGAAGAAAAGGACGGACCGCGTTTTGCACCTGCAGACTATGAATACAGCACGCTGATGGAGTTATTGGGAGTCAGTGTCAGCAAGCATCTGTTGGATGAACATTTCACCCTGATCTGGGCCAATAAATTTTATTATGAGTTTACCGGATGGTCCAAAGGAATATGAAGCAACTTTTCACAACCGGCCCGACCTTTACTACAGGGACGATCCCGAGGAGTGGAAGAGAGCTGACGGAAGCAGTTTTGGGGGCTCTGGCCGCACATCAGAAGGGATACCGGCTGCTCTCCCGGTTTCGCCGGAAAAACAGGGGATTTTATCTGGGTTCAATTCTCTACACAGTTTGCCGATGAGGTATATCAATGGGTATCAAGTGGCCTATTCGGTGTTGACCAATGTTGACGGCATCGTGCAAATGCAGAGAGAGCAGTCGGTCACCTATGAGAGCCTGCCGGGCTTTGTGGCCAAATACCGGGTGGGCCAGGATCTCAGTTTGAAGCTGCTGGAAGGGAACAGGCGTTTTATAGAATATTTTGGCGATGGAGAAAATGGAGAGAACCCCCTGCACTTGAAAAATATCAAGGCCAATTGGACTTCAATTCAGGAAAATCGGGAAAAGCTTCTCTGTGGGGAGCCGGTACAGTTCGTGATGAATGTGATGAGCCGCAATGGAAAGGCCCTCTGGCTGCAGGTCAATGCCTCCTGCGTAAACTGGCAGGACGGCTGCCCTGTTTATCTGGCCATCTGTATCGACATCACCGACGTGACGGGCTTCGGGAAATTCAGCGCAGACTGACGGAACAGGCTGAAGCTTTGAAGGATGCTCTTACAGTGGCAGAGCGGGCCAACCGGGCTAAATCGGAATTTCTTTCCCGGATGTCCCATGAAATCCGAACCCCCATGAATGCCATCATTGGCATGACCACCATTGCGGCCGCCTACATAGAGGACCGTCAGAGAGTGAAGGACTGCCTGGAAAAATAGGGTATTCCTCAAGCATTTGATGACCCTGATCAACGATATTTTTGGATATGTCAAAAATCGACGAGGGAAAGATGAAAATTGCCCACGAGGCGCTTCAATCTGGAGACTGTCGCGGAGCAGCTTACCTCTATTATATATCCCCAGGCTGTGGAAAAAGGCCTGACGCTTCACCGTCCCGCTGGTGGACTTGACCGGGACGGTGCTGATCGGCGACCCGCTGCGGCTGAACCAGGTTCTTTTGAACCTCCTTACCAATGCGCTGAAGTTTACACCTGCAGGCGGTTCCATCCGCCTGGAAATCCGGCAGCTGCAGCGGAAGAGGAGCCGTGTGCGGCTGCGGTTTTCCGTAAGCGACACAGGGATTGGCATGAACAGGGAGTTTTTGGATCGGCTGTTCATCCCCTTTGAGCAGGAAAGCGCAGCCACCGGCCAGAAGTTTGGCGGCACCGGCCTTGGCATGGCGATCACGAAAATCTGGTCACCCTGATGGGCGGCACCATCTCGGTAAAAAAGCGAGATAGAGGTCGGAACCACCTTTGCCGTTGAACTGGATTTTTGATGTCCCGGCGGACGGCGACGGTCAACAGCACTATCAGCAGCCAGAGCTGGAGGCGCTGAAAGTGATGGTTGCCGATGACGACCGCGACAGCTGCATCCATGCGGCCCTGCTGCTGAAGAACTTGGGAACTGTGTCTGACTGGGCGCTGACAGGTGAAGAGGGAATTGAGAAGGTCCGCCTCGCCCACCAAGTCGGGGAGGATTTTGACGTATGTCTCATCGATTGGAAGATGCCGGATATCGACGGCATCGAGGTAACCCGGCGCATACGGGAATTGGTGGGGCCCGATACCACTGTCATCATCATGACGGCGTATGACTGGAGTTCGATCGAGAAAAGCGCCAGAGAGGCGGGCGCCAACGGGTTCCTTTCCAAGCCGATTTTCGCCTCTACCCTGTACAATGCCCTACTCTCCGTCACCGGGCTCAGCAAGGTGGCTATGGCCTCTTCCCAAGGTGAGAGGGAGAGGAATTGGCCGGAATTGGCAGGCTGTTGTGTTCTGTTGGTGGAAGACAACGATCTGAACCGGGAAATTGCTGTGGAGTTGCTGAAAATGGCTGAAATGAACGTGGACTGCGCGGAAAACGGACGGGAGGCGTTGGAGCGCTTTTTTTGGCCGATGGGGATAAATACGATCTGATTTTTATGGATATGCAGATGCCGGTGATGGACGGGTATGAGGCGACTCGGGCAATCCGGAAATCCAACCATGAAAGAGCTAAAACCATCCCCATCCTTGCGATGACTGCGGATGCCTTTCATGAAGACGTTGTGCGCGCCTATGAGGCAGGCATGAATGGGCACCTGGCAAAGCCAATTGACCCCAGATTGCTTTATCAGACTCTTGCGGAGATATGGAAGAAGGATGTAAATTGAAGAGGCTGTATTTTCGGGGAACAAGATCTAAATATACAGAAAAGGAAGCAGCCGAAACGGCAGCTTCCTTTTTGATTTTCTCCGGGGAACGAGACAGGCTAAAAATGCTCCCCACCACCAGCTCTCCCAGAGGGCGGGATTCAGTATGCCTGGGAGAGGGCTTTGCATCTTCAGCAGGGTAACCCAGCACCAGAAGGGCAGTGGGTTCCAGCTGTTCGGAACCTCAATTCCTCGCGGACGGCCTCCGGGTTAAAGTACATCACCCAGGTGCTCCCGATGCCAAGAGAAGCGGCTTCCAGCATCATATGCGTGGTTACGATACTGGCGTCAATGTCGCCGCTGCTTTTTCTCATCATACTCCCGTTTCCAGCACTCCTCCCTGTGATAACAGACCAGCAAAGCGGCGGGGGCGTTAAAATGGCATCTTGTGCAGCGGCGCAGCTTATCCAGGGATTCCTCACTGCTGAGAACAAGAATCCGCTGGGGCTGAAGATTACAGGCTGTAGGGGCCAGATTTCCTGCACGGAGGATTAGGTCCAGTTTTTCCGGTTCCACAGGATCAGGCCTGAATTTGCGCACGGAATAACGGGCTGCGGCCAGCTTCAAAAAATCCGTATCCATTTGGGAGCCTCACTTTCTAGAATATAGTTCTCAGTTCAAATTTTCAACCAGCTGTACTTCATATCCGCCGGATCAGAGAAAAAAAGAAAAACGGATGTGGGGATGGGGCGAGATGGGGCCGCGGCGCAGCGGGTATCCATGGTCTGCCATTTTTCTTTGTCGCATAGCTCCAGATCATCTACCTCGAAGCCAAGGAAATTCCGTCCCCCTGTCCCTGGGCGGGGCGTCCGCCTCATAAAGCAGTTCAATTTTCGGACCGTCCTCCGGCCCCAGCATGGCAATGGAAGCGCCGCCGTGGGAGGAGCATTCTGCCACAGGCAGGCCAATGAGGTCGCGGTAAAACCGCAGGCTCTTGTCAAAATCAGAAACACACAGGGTAGTCCAGCAGAACTTCATCATTAATCACACTCCTTTTCTCCATTGTAGCTTGCTTTTGGGAGAGAAGCAAGCGAAGAAGCAGGTTTATACAAAGATTTGCAGCGGCGGACTGCGGCAGAAACCGAAAACGGAGAGACTTCCGCACAGATTCAGCCATAATAGCGGTCCAGGGTTTCCTGAACGGTTCGGGTCCATTTAATCAGGTTTTCCGGGTGTTGGGAAACCGTGCTGATATCCTTTAAAACGAACTCGTAGGGACAGCGATACCTGATACAGACACGGACGGTATCTTCAATTTCTTTCGGACTACGTCCTCGTCGAACTCTCCGGCCACAAAGGCCGGATTGGGCTGCGTGCATAAACATAATCGCTGCCAAGCTGCTCTGCGCAGGATTCGATATCCGCCCAAGGACTGACGCCGATTTTCCGCATATTCAGGATGGTCTTGAGCAGAGAAATCTTGTTGTCCAGCGGTTCGCAGCAGCCGTAATAAACCAGGCCGCATCGGGCCATCAGCGGGCGCATATATTCCAGCTCGAACTCGTCGTGCATGGCAGGGGAGACAGTGGAGAACATCTGCGCCATGCTGCGGAACCAAACGTTCTTCAGCCTGACGGACTCTCCGGAACCGGCCTTGGGGAGGTCGTCGGTATAAGCGGGAGTACAGTGCAGTTCCGTCAGCTCATCCTCCAGCAGGCCCAGTTCCTCCAGCTGAGTCATCAGGCTGTCCTGATTTGCCGTGTAGCCCGCAATGATCTGATGCAGGAATTCCGGCCGGTCCATCATGTCATAGAGGATGGGCTCCACTCCCCGGGCATGGCGATATCATCCCAGGGGCATGGTAAATCTGCGTTCCCATCAGCCGTACCGGCATGGTGCCGCCCAGCAGCTCTTCTGCGGCCGCACGGTTTCTGCAGTCGATTTCCGGATGGGCGGTCAAGACCGGCGGATGCAGCTTTGCGAGCTTTTCCTCTGTATCCAACACGTCGTGATAGGAGTGGGGAGACGATGTTGTTGTATTCGTCCGTCCTGCGCACATCTTCCTGAATTCCCAGGCCGTTTCCAGTGCTTTCGTAAGATTTTTCAATCGGATAAAAACCCTCTACCACCATGTCAGCCTGGAAATACTCCCAGCGGAACAGGATGCGCCGGAAATACTGTTCCATCTCCTGGCAAAGGGATCCGTACAGTGCAGAACCAGTTTACCGTCGATATCCATCTCGTGCCAGGGATTTCATTCAGCCATACGCCGGGCCTGAGGCCGGTGTGAAGATCATTGACGGCGCGAAGCCTGTCCTTTCCCTCTTTTGGTTGATTTCCAGAGAAAGAGAGATCAACACCTGCCTGGCAAGTTCTGAACGATTTCTTTGTCCCTATTAATTGCGGTATGCTCTTGAATTGTCATAAAACAACGCTCCTCCGCAGCCCATTCTCAGTTTTGATACAGGGCTGCCTACTGTATTCAAAAACAGGACGACTCCGTCCGGTTTTCTCTCAATTGCCGGTTCTGCATAATTCCCGTACTGTTTCCCAGAGGGAGCAGCATCAGCTCGTAGCGGGAAAGCGGCAGGCCGGTGTAGATGCAGTTGGAGGTGGAAAGAGATATCCTCCTCCATTCTGCATGCCCTCGTGCAGGAACGCAAGGACGTCTGCCCGGCATTCTTCGTCAGTGCCGGTCTGCAGCGAGGCCGCAGTTGACGCGTTCCCGATCAGGGCAACGCGGTCACCATAGGTTTGCATCATTGTGCCGAGGCTGACGCCGCCCTGGGGATCCAGGGAATGCAGGGCATGGGGACCGCAATCCACCAGCAGGTCTGCTATCGGCATGATATTGCCGTCCGTGTGCTTGATGGTGTAATAACCCAGCTCCCGGTATCCGCGGATTACACTGGAAAGATAAGGGGTAATCAACTCCTCAAATTTCTCCCGGGAAAGAAGGGATTTACATTGAAACAGTAATCAGAACAGAGGGTGAAGCCGTCCAGCAGGTGACCATGGCTATCAAGCCTGGCGGCAAGCTCAGACAGGCCTCTGTCCGGCGTTCTGATTCTTCATTGGCAGTTCTGGTTCTTCATACATTCTTCTGGAAAACTCCATCATGGTATTTCCATCTGGAATGGACCAGGTGGGGTCTCCGTGCATGGTGAGATAATATTCATCCCAGATTTCTCCCGGATGGTTTCCAAAAGCCATTGGATCTCTTCAAAAGGTACGGCCCGGGTTAGGATGCACGAAAATACCGCTGTGGGTGAAACCGCCGGGCAGTGTCAGATAAAGCCCAGCCATATCCTCCATATGCAGCTTTTTTTTCTGTGAGGCTCATCTGATTCCACTGACCGTACTCCCGGTGGGAGGGATGTACCTTGCCGAAAGCCTCCATAGTCAGAAAAATACCAGCTCGAAATGGGGGAACCTGGCCGCCGTTTTTTCCCGCTTTGGCGTTCTGATAAACCGTTCGCGATGGGTCATTTTATATACCGCCTCAATGTGCACTCTATCGTTTCGGAAAACGCGCCTATTTCGCCGAAACAGAAGTGAAGGCGGGGCTTTCTAAAAAGCTTCATCATAGCTGATTCTTTGGTCAATTGCAAAGGAAAATACAGTGCAAAGAAACCTCTTTTTTGTGCTGGTTTGCAGAAGGACAGAAAAAAGCAGGAGCGCGCTGCAGTTTTTTACAGCGCGCTCCTGAAAGACCTCTTGTTTATCCTGTGGAAAGGTTCTGCTTTTGGAAGCTTCTCCTTATGTCCTCTATGGGTTTCACAGGAACAGGCCCCTTTGTCCTGTCATATCAGCGGGATTCCGTGAACAATTCAATTACCGCTGCACGCCGGAAGCCCGGGATAAATTCCGGCGGGCTTTTCTCGCTTCCAGCACCAGGGTCGGCGCCTGCAGGATGTCGTACCTCTGTACCAATTCGGGCTGTTCCTCTGCGGGAACCACTGTATAGAGAGGACTCCCGCCCGCTGCAGCATTTCCTTTGCGGCCCTGCAGTTGGGACAGGAAGCGGTGGTGAACAGTAACACATTTTCTCCTACGGGCGCTTCGCGGGGTTCCCTTTCCTGCCGTCCAGGGAGCGGCGGCCGGGGCGTTGCAAGGGGCCCGGCGCTGCGGAAACCTGATAGTTCTTCCGCTGCTTATATTCCTGTGCCTTTCCTTCGTTCCAGTTCTGTACCGGACGATAATACCCGGTAATCCTGCTGTAGACCTCTGTCTTCTCGTGACAGACAGGGCATTCGTATTGCTCTCAGCCAGGTATCCGTGGTTTTTACAGATGGAATAGGTGGGGGACAGGGTATAATAAAGGAAGCTTACATTCGGAGTTGATGTAGTTGGAAAAGTACGGCGTACCGTATTTGGAGGTCATCTCAAAGAGCAGCCGGTTGTTCTCGTCTCGACCAGTCAAAGTCCTTGGTGATGGAATAGGTAGGGATGGGATACTGGAAGCCGCGGCCGTTGGCGTCGCCTTCGATCATGACCTCGATGAATGCCTTGTTGATCATGTCCATCTCCGGCTGGCAGTCGCCATAGGTAAAGCTCATGGGCTTGCCGCCCACGATACAAGGCTGACCGGCCAGATCGGCGGGTACGGTCCAGTCCAGAGTGATGTTTGAGAACGGGGCCTGTGTGCCCCAGCGGCTGGGGGTGTTGACGCCATAGACAAAGCTCTCGACGCAGTGCTTGACTTCATTGTAGCCGAGCTTATCCATCCGGACAAAGGGGGCAAGATAGGTATCAAAGCTGGAAAATGCCTGCGCACCCGCCCACTCGTTCTGCATAATGCCCAGGAAATTCACCATCTGGTTGCATAAAGTAGCCAAGTGCTTGGCCGGGGCGCTGGTGATCTTCCCCGTCACACCCCCTAACCCTTCCTGAATGAGCTGCTTCAGGCTCCAACCGGCGCAGTAACCGGTGAGCATAGACAGATCATGGATATGGAGGTCCGCGTTGCGGTGGGCGCTGCCGATCTCCTCGTCATAAATCTCGCTGAGCCAGTAATTGGCTGTGATGGCGCCGGAGTTGGACAGGATCAATCCGCCCACGGAGTAGGTGACGGTGGAGTTTTCCTTTACCCGCCAGTCGGACACCCGCAGATAATCGTCCACCAGCTTTTTGTAGTCCAGAATGGTGGAGCTCATGTTCCGCAGCTTTTCCCGGTTCTTGCGGTAGAGAATGTAGGCCTTGGCCACTTCCGCGTAGCCGGCCCGCTGAAGAACGGCCTCCACGCTGTCCTACCAAAAATTTCAAATTCCTCTCAGCGCAGCGCTTCGGGCAGTGCTTCCTTGCAAGCTGAAGCATCTGTTGCAGCTCTCCTTCAGAAAAATGCGTCCAGTCCGCCGGGAGAGAGGATGTCGCCGAGTCCGCGTAGGACTGCAGAAAAATAGGGGGAATCCCCGGCGATCCATCAGCGATTCGCTCCACGTCTCCGGGTGTATGGAGCCCCTTCACCAAGGTGGTGCGGAATTCATAAGGTTTTTGCCGTGCATCAGGAGGGGAGACGCTTCTTTCTATCGGGGCAGCAGCGGGCGGCGTCTATACCCGCGGCTCTGGAGTAGCGCTTCCGGGCTGTGTTTGAGGTCCATGGCGATATAATCCAGGAGGCCGGCGCGCAGCAGATCTTCCAGCCGTTGAGGGGGAAGCTGCCGTTGGTGTCCAGCTTGATGAGATATCCCAGGCTGCGGACCTCTTGGAGAAGCTCTCCAGATCCGGCTGCAGCAGGGTTCTCCGCCGGTGATCACCACACCCTCCAACAGCCCGCGGCGTTTTTCAGGCCAGGCTAGTACCTCCTCCTGGGAGACTTCCCCCGGCATCCTCCTCGCTGGAGGACCAGTCCTGCATTGTGGCAGTAGGGGCAGCGGAAGTTGCAGCCGGGTGTGAATACGATAGCCATCTGGTCGGGGGAAAATCCGGAAACAGGGTAAGTTTCTGAAAGCCGCCGATGCGCATTTGACAGGATCCTTTCTGCTGTGGCGTCAAAATCTGACGCCTGTTTCCGTCCATCTTAGCACAACGGAAGAGTATGGACAAGGGCAGGATGATTATTCGTAAAACTTTAAGAATCTGCAGGGAAAGAGGGCCGTATTTTGGGAAGGTCTCTTTTCCCCTCAGCCCTGTCTGTGCTATTATATTATTGAATATACTGACAAACAACACTATAATTGAGATAAAAGCAATCTGCAACTTGAAGTTGCGTAAAAAGCGATGAAATTGGAAACGAAAGAAGAATCAACTAAGATACAGTTATCAAATACAAAAGGTCTACCAAATGACATTTGCAGATAAGGCGCTTCGAAAAGCTTAAAAAAATCTGATTGCTGAAAAAAATGTGGTGTAACAAGACAGTCTGTATCAAATCAGGTTTTTGGGCTATCCAGAAACAGAAAAGCTATTGGTACTCTGTGACATTTTAGAAGTGAATTTGGACTATCTTCTGCGAGATATGAATGAAGTTCACAATGCATACGACAAGCAAGAACAAACATCTCCGTATGCTCCCTATATCGGAAAATGGTTGCAAGTTTTTTTGAAAGATAAAGGAATTTAACGGTTTTTTATTGTGTTGGTCTTATCGCTATCAAAATACACAGCTTTTTTTGCTTATGGACGATAGGGGCAAGTCAATTTTAGTAGACACTTCTTCTGTTAATTCAATTTCTAATTTCACTAACGAAAAGCAGATTGAGAAATTGCAAGCTATTCCTTCTAATGAAACCATTACTGATGTTGGTTATTACTTTATCAATAAAAAATGCGATATAAAGTTCAAACAGGAACACCCCCTTTTAGGTTTTAATAAACCGGGAGGATTTTATTCTGTTTTGGTTATGAGTATTTCTGATGAAATCATAACAGTTCATGATGTAAAAAACAAGAAGGCTCACTTTCAAAATGTCTGATGTCCCTATTCATGAAAGAGTGTTAATATAGCCAAGTGTGCAAAGCATTGTATATCCTTAGAGGGAAATAGCAAAACCCAGACCATCGTTGTTGGTTTTGGGTGCGGTCCTCTGTGTATGGGGCGACGTGAATCTGTTGGAGGGCTACGGGTAGGACAATCCAGCTTCCAAGGCACAGAGCTTTTTTTGGAAAAATTTTATGCGATATCGTAGCGTAAAGGGAGAAAGAAAAAATGATAGAAATCTGCCGGTTTGATCCGCTGCAGGCTAAGCCGTCTCACGAGGGGACGATTCTCGCAGACGACGTTGTGCCGCCCAGCCTGCATCCGCCGTTTGAGCACGCTTACGGATACCTGCTCAACAATCGCAGTATGCTGGGGCACCAACACCCTACTGATGAAATTTATGTTGTGACGTCGGGTACGGGTTATGTGATGGTGAACGGAAAAAATCTTGCCGTAAGGACGGGCGATGTGGTGGCTATTCCACCAGGCGTCTATCATACCATGTTGTGTACCGACAGGGATGAGGCTCCCTTTCAGTGGGCGGCCCTTTGGTGGCCTCACTTGGAAGGCGGAGAGCCCTTTGGGGGAGGAAATTTCCTTCTGCCGCTTCAACGCAGAAGCGGCTCAGCACAGGCAGAGGGACGGGGCGTTTTTACCTGTGCCGTACCGCCCCAGCTGAAAACGCCTTTCGGGCAACACTATGGCTATTTGACCAAAGAGGATGCGGTAGAGGCCCATAGCCACCAGGAAGAAGAAATGTATCTCATTCTCCGGGGCAAGGGGATGATAACCGTTGGGGAGGAGACGGCCGAGATTACCAGCGGCGACGTGGTTGCCGTTGCGCCGGACCTCCTCCACTTCCTGACAGCCGAAGGAGAGGAACTGCTTTGGGTGTCGTTCCGCTGGAGAGCAAACCAATAACAAAAACACAGGCAGGCGCCGGATGAAAATGTTTCCAGCGCCTGCCTGTGTTTTTGTTTCGTACCGGCAGAAAAGAAGATAGCATGGCCCCTCCTCTGGGAGCCAAAACATCATTTTCTCTCAGAGGTTCAGCATCAGCAGAATAGCTTCCTCGTATATTCCCTTTGCAGCTCGATAATTATCCTCGCTGAAAGCGCGAAGCATTCCATCCATGACGCCGCTGTTAACCTCCATAACCCGAAGGATTCCATCATGACCGCGCCGCCTGTGCGGCGTTAACCTCCGGCCGGGATCGGATAATGGATGGAACCCGCCAAATTAAACTTCCAGCTGAGCCGGATTCCGTTATCCTGTGGGGAAAATTCAGGTTACTCACAATATGACAGGTCAAGAGGATTTCCCGTCGCCGGTAGTTCTGTTTCGCATAGATCAACACCTTCAATATGACGGCTCTGTATTCTGTTTTGATTTCGAGTAGAGGGACAGGGCCATGGCCTGAAATGCCGGAAGATTTCCTGCGCTGCCGTAAACTAAAATGGACCAATAATGGCAAAGAAAAATCCCCCACCAAATATAGCCTCTTGAGTATAATGTTAGTTAACATTATACTCGAAAGCGGAAAGGTAATGGTGAAGGGAAAAATGTTCAACGAAATACAAGCTTACAAGCAAATAGGATATACAATCAGGAAGTGTGCTCGAGTAACCGGAATCGACAGAAAGACAGTCCGAAAGTATTGGAATATGAACGCAGAAGAATATTTAAAATATCTGGCCGCGAGCCGTGAACGGACTAAAATACTTGACCCGTATCGCGGGAAATCATTTCAGGCTTGAAACCTACCCTGATATTACTTCGGCAATAATTTACGACCATCTGTGTGAGCGGCATGAGGCTTTTACACCGTGGCTTTATGTAATGACCCTGCGTGAAGAGCTTGGTATACCTACAGAGGCAAAAGTCCGGCAATATACTGAGGTTTCGGAACAGCCGCCCGGATTTCAGGCTCAGGTAGATATGGGGCAGAAGGTTATGACCGACCCCTTTGGGAGCAAAATAAAAATCTACATATTCGCCATGGTCATGAGTATGTCGCGCAAGAAATTCGTGTACTTTCAGGATCATCCGTTCAGCGCATCGGAATTTGTGGAGGCTCATGATCTGGCATTTAAATATTATGGCGGCCGGACCCGAAATCGTCTATGACCGGGACCGTGTTATGACGGTTTCAGAGAATGCCGGCGATCTGATCCTGACAGAAACCTTTGAAAGCTACAAAAAGTATGCCGGTTTTTCAGTCCGTCTCTGCCGAGGTTTTGACCCTGAAAGCAAAGGTAAAATCGAAAGCGTTGTAAAATATGTTAAGAATAACTTTCTCTCCTGCAGGATATGTCACGGCATATCCGCATTAAACAGCGAAGGGCTGGCATGGTTTGACCGTACGGCAAACGCCAAGGTTCACGAGACGACCAGAATGGTACCGGACAGGCTGTTTGCGGAAGAAATCAAGCACTTAACACCGGTGCCGACACTGTCAAAACCTATCGAGCCGAAGCTGGCGATTATTCGCAAGACCAATGTGGTGCATTATCGGCAGAATCGATACGAGGTTCCTAAAGGCACATACTTCCCGGGAAGGCAGGCCAGGATTGAGTTTTTTCGGGTTAATATCGCAGCTCTATGAATCAGCTTCTGTAGTAATTACGTCGGCCAAGGCTTTGATGGCTGGGCGGGCTTCTTGGCGACGCTATCCTCACAACAGCTTTGCTGGACAGGCTGACATAAGTGCCAGGTACTGAACTTTGATGATGAGAGCTG
>VOFI01004326.1_pt1 | contig 28734 bp, 48 predicted proteins | sample 5384131 | NCBI WGS metagenome assembly VOFI01 (sample SAMN12384728, study PRJNA508395) | human gut metagenome | isolation source: healthy gut H | host: Homo sapiens
GCCTGGTATATTCCGAAGCTTGTCTCCATTGGGACTCAAATCCCGCAAAAGTGTTGTTTTGCCGCCTCCCGGTGGCGATAAAATGAGGGTGGACTGAAGCCTCCGGCGCAGAGCATTTCTAAAATATCCGCTGAAATTCCCGGCAGTTCCCGTGCAATCCTAATCGCGACAGAGGACACGGTTTTAAAACCGAAAACCTCACCGTCACGCAGAATGGCCGTGCCGCACTCCAATTCGGTATCCGCCTCACCGTAACAAATCCCGCCCGCATGCTCTCCCGGACGGAATGGGAGGACGCCTGTGTTGCGTGATATCCAAAACCATTTCCAGATCCCTTTGGAAACCGGGTTCCTCACTTATGGGAAACTCTCCGTCCGGCAGCAGGTCGGCTGGCTCCCCAAGCCTGAGCCGGATTTCCTCCGCTCTGGCCCTGTCCTGCTTTAAAACCATCCTGCCGGATCGCGAAGCGTCTGCGGAAGAAAAAGGATCGCTCCATCATAGCGTGAGACTCGATAATCAAACCTATCCATAACACACCTCACTGTCTTGTCTCTTGTGTTTTCTCTTATCACAATCATATATTGCATTCTATTGCGGCCTGTCCCAATATATGCAAAAAAAGCAGCGAAGAATTTTAATCCTTCGCTGCTCTGTATCCATTGCATTTTGTTTCACCGAAAAGCATAATTTTCTTTTCAGTCTTTGAATATAACCGCTTTTCACGAAAATGCCGCAAAAAATAGTTGCCCAGCAACTCCTTTATCTAAAATCTACTGCGCCTGCACATTTTTTCTCTGCAAGGACAGCCGATCTGCAATCATCGCAATGAATTCGCTGTTCGTGGGCTTGCCTTTTATATTCGAGACCGTATAGCCAAAAAACTTCTGCAGTGTTTCAATATCCTCTATCCCACGCTACTTCAATTGCATGCCGTATCGCTCTCTCCACTCTGCTTGGGTCGTATTGAACTTTTTTGGCAACGGTTGGATACAGCACCTTCGTCACCGCATTGATGATATCCATATCGTTAATTGTCAAAATAATGGCTTCCCCGCAAATACTGGTACCCCTTTTTATGGGCCGGTATTCCAATCTCATGGATAATCTCTGTCACTATGCTCTCAAGCTCTGTTCCGGTTTCTGAAATTTCATAGGCTCTGCTGTGCGGCAGCCAGTACCGGCACGGAGCTTTTGCCCACCATCGCCCGGATCCTCGACATCAGCGCTGTGGCATCACACGGCTTGACCATGAAATAATCTGCACCTAAATTTATGGCATCCGTTTGACTTGGTCATTGTAAAACCTGTAAGTATCAAAGTCAAAGGTTTCACGCTGGCATAGATTTCATTCTCTCCAAATATCCCAAGGCCATCGATGTTGAACAGCACGATATCCATTACCACAATATCCGGCTGGAATTCCGAAACCAGTTCCAGTGCCTTTGCCCCCCATCTCCCGTACTGCCGACTATTGCGAAGTCCCCCTCGTCAGTGAATGTGTTCGACAATAATGTCCTGTATTCTTCGCTGTAATCGGCAAAAGTACCTTAATTTTGTTTTCCATCTTATCTCCTCCGTCATTTCAAATGATACGGCCTAGTGTTATCTCTTTCTACATAACCGCTGTAATATTTATTAATCTAGCATAAGCAGACAGCATTTGCAAGGGAAAGTTGGAAAAATTTAGAAAAATTTTTGTATATTTTCAATAAATAAAACAAATTGCAATGCAAATTTTTTTGTCGAATTTGTTTTCGTGATTTCGACCAGAAAATGGAGGTGGACATACATATTATGTCCACCTCCAAATTATGCAGCAGTACTCTTTACATCGTCAAAAGAGGTCTTCAGCATATTCTCAATTGTGATGCCGTAACCCTTTGTCGGGTTGTTTACGAGGACATGCGTCACAGCCCCGATTATTTTCCCCGTTTTGAATTATCGGGCTGCCGCTCATTCCTTGTACAATCCCGCCTGTCGCGTTGATGAGATCTTCGTCTGTTACACGAATCATCATATTTCGTCCGTGCTGGTCAAAATCCGAATAAATTCTGGTTACCTCTACTGTATACTCTTCGACGTTTTTTCCTTCAATATTGGACAGAATAACCGCATCTCCCAATTCAATTTCGATGCATCCGCAACCGGTATGCCGTCTTTTCCGTTCGCTAAGTCGGTCTCGCTCAGCGTTCCGAATATGCCGCTGTCTGTATTTTTCCCACATTTCTATAATATCATCCATATTGAATGTCCCTGCAGCTGCCCGGGGAACACCGGTTGTCCTTTACAACGCCGGAAACTGCGGCTTTCTAGGCAATCGTTCCTGTCCGTATTCGGCATGAGAATGCCCGTATCCATATCGTTTATCGATGTCCAAGCGCGCCGTACGTGTCAGAAGCCGGATCGTAAAACGTAACCGTTCCCCAGCCCTGTCATGCGTGTCGCGCAGCCACACGCCGATTTCATAAAGTCCTGCGTTTGCCAGGGCACAGCGTCTGTGTATTCTTTGTCTCCCCGCAAACCCGTACGCTGAGCTTCCTGGAGGTTTTTTCCAGTGCCTCTTTCAGGTCATTTACACAGCACACCCTCATCCGCATTTCTCGATCTGCGTTGTTATGATATCTCCCGGAACGATCCCTGCTTCATAGGCCCGGCGATTTTTTCCCATTTTCCGTCTCGACGTCTACTATATTCACTACCAGCACACCCTCTGCACCGATTTCAGATTCCACCGCATTTCCCATCGGTACAACTTTTTCAGGTATGCCCACGCCGCAAAGCTGCCGGCGCTGTGCAAGCGCTGCTGCAAGGAAAAACCTGTCACCTGTTTTACTGTTCTTTCTTTGTCAGAAATCTCGTTGCATTCCCTCTTGATGCAGCGGATAAAACACTTGTCTCTTAATTTTGGCCCACTCCTCCTATTGTATATTAAAACGGTTTTTCTTTTTCTTTAAACCGTGTCATAATCTAATAATATAAACCGAACCCGATCAAAAAAGCGTGGAGGAGAAGTGTCAAAATATTTCACTTTGGGCATCAGAACTTTCCCCTCAGGGTCCAATTTTTTGACTTTAGTGTTGAATTTTTAAAAATATATTTCACTTTATTTTTTACACATATTATGTTTTTATGTAAAAGAAAAAGGAGGAAGGAAAATGGCTACATTAAAATTGCTCAGGCCTGGAGACAGCGGCCCGCAGGTTGAGCTTTTTGCAGCTCTGGCCTCACGCGCGCCGGTTTTAACCCCGTGAAACGACGCATTTTCAGCCAAAACCCAGTTTGCCGTAAAAGGCCAGGCGGATAACGGCGACAGTTTGGTCGGCACCAGAACCCGGCAGGCACTCAGGCCATATTTAACGGGTTATTTCATACATACTAAAAAAACGGAGATACTATCTATAAGCTCTCTCTGTATACAATACAACGATGCGTGCCATTGAGATTGCAAATCCGGGACTTGATGTTTTAATTTAAAAAATCGGCAATGCCATTGTCGTACCGCTCAATTTTAAAATCGTGCCTACAAACATCCGATTTACGTCGACTGTACTGGAATTTGCGATTTTGGGTCTAAAAGCCGGTACCCATTTCTTCTTCGGACAGGGTCCATCGGCACAAGTGTTATGGGGAAAATCTCTCCATTATTTGACGATAGGCACAGGGGGAAAACGAGGTGTTTTACAACGCATCGCACCATGCAAACGAGTGGATTACAACGCCGGTTCTCATGCGGTTTATGGAAGATTATGAAGCCTACGCATACGGCCGGGATATTTTTGACGCTTCCGCCGCCTCGCTCTCTACGCGCTCACGCGGCTTTATATTGTCCCCATGGTAAATCCGGACGGTGTCGACCTCGTGACGGGAGAACCTTCCGGCGCTTATTTCAGCCAGGCGTCCGCCTATGCCTCCAATTATCCCGCCATTCCTTTTCCTTCCGGCTGGAAAGCCAATATAAACGGGTGGATTTGAATCTGCAGTATCCTGCGGGCTGGGAAGAGGCCAAAGAAATCAAAAATTTGAACAGGGATTTACTTCCCCTGCGCCGCGCGATTACGTCGGCACAGCCCCTCTCGAAGCGCCGGAAAGCCGTTCCGTATACAATTTCACAAGAGCGCACGATTTTTCCATCACACTCTCTTATCATACCCAGGGAGAGGTGATTTATTGGAAATTCCGTGATTATCTGCCCCCAATTCTTTTTGAAATCGCGCAGGAATTCGGCCGGCTGAGCGGGTATACGGTGGAAGAAACGCCTTCCGCTTCCGCGAACGCCGGCTATAAAGACTGGTATATCGCCACTTACAATCGTCCAGGATATACAATAGAGGCAGGGCTCGGCATCTCTCCGCTTCCGCTTGACCAATTCGATAAAATTTACAGTGACAACATCGGCATTTTAACGCGGGGGGCCTATCCGTCACCGCTTGACACTTTTTCAAAACAATGTATAATCATTACCGTAACAAAAACTGGAAAAAAGATTGCTGCATTCCCGCAGCAGTCCAGAAAAATTGTACACATAAAATGGAGTGAATTTTATGAGCGAAAACTGCAGCCATGACTGCTCTTCCTGCAGCAGCAACTGCGCAGAGCGCCAGAAAACCGATTTTCTTGAACCGCCGCACGAATTAAGCCATATTAAAAAATTATCGGCGTTGTCAGCGGCAAAGGCGGTGTGGGAAAATCTCTGGTTACTTCCCTTCTCTCGGTCCTCTCAAACCGTGCCGGGTATTCCACGGCGATACTCGACGCCGATATTACCGGGCCTTTATCCCAAAGGCATTCGGCATCCATCAAAAAGCCGTGGGGAGCAATATGGGCATCATGCCGGTGAAAACAAAAACCGGTATTTCTGTCATGTCCGTCAACCTCATACTGGAAAAACGAAACGGATCCTGTTATATGGCGCGGCCCCGTCATTGCGGGAACCGTCAAACAATTTTGGTCCGATGTTATCTGGGAAGCGGTCGACTATATGTTTATTTGACATGCCACCTGGAACGGGCGATGTCCCGCTTACAGTCTTCCAGTCCATTCCTCTCGACGGGCTTATCATCGTCACCCGCAGGAGCTCGTATCCATGATTGTTGAAAAAGCGGTCAACATGGCAAAGATGATGGATATTCCCGTTCTGGGCATCGTGGAGAATATGAGTTACCTCAAATGCCCGGACTGCGGCAAAGAAATCAAAGTATTCGGTGAAAGCCATATTGAGAGCATTGCGGAAAAACACAGTATCCCGGCGGTTTCCAAGCCCCCATTGACCCCAAACTGCCGCCTGCGACGGCGGCATGATCGAACTTTTGAAGGGCCATGGCTTGATAATAATAATGCTATCCGCGATTGAAAAAGGATAGGAAGAACAGATTTGAAAAGGGCGGTTCGAATAAAATTCGACCCGCCCTTTTCCTTGTATTAAATTCCGAATTGTGGTACAGTTATTTTGGGTATTATTAATGTAATTACAAACTTTTATGTTTTGAGGTCAATTTTATTATGGATCAGAAAATCGACAAACTGTTTATTAAGCGCCTGCTCATTATTGCTCTTTTCTCTAGCGCTTGCCGTTATCTATATCAAGCAGATATTGGGCCTTACCGTTACGGTTTGGGGCGCTGTGTACCCGCTGTTCCTCGGTTGTATCATTGCCTTTATCCTTAATATTGTTTTACGCAATTTGGGAAAAGTATTATTTCCCCATTCCAAAAAAACGGCTGTTTTAAAATCACGCCGGCCCGTTTGCATTCTGCTGTCTTTTCTCATCATCCTCGGCATCATCGCCCTTATTTTCAAGCTCGTCATACCGGAACTTGGCCGCGCCCTTTCCGTCATTATACAGGCCGTACCGGTATATGCCGAACACGCAAAAACTGGCTGATTGCGCATTCTGCCGACTTTCCATCTATTGCCGAAAAATAAATTCTCTGCAAATTGATTGGGAAAATACGCTGAAAAATATCCTTTCCTATGCCACCACCGGTATTGGCAGCCTGCTCGGCTCTACCTTTTCTGTTGTCGGCACGCTCTTCGGCGGAATCGTCGATTTTGTCATCGCTCTCATTTTTTGCCGTTTATCTTCTGGCAAATAAAGAGCGCCTCGCACGCAATATTCAGGAAATGATGGCGGCCTATATGAAACATGGACCAGGAAAAAGTGATGTATGTCGTCAAACGGCTGACAATACGTTTTCCCGGTTTATCGTCGGCCAATGCACCGAGGCTGTTATTTTGGTCTCTCTGTACAATCGGCATGTTTATATTCCAGTTCCCCTATGCGATGATCGGCGCCTGTCCATCGGCGCAACTGCCCTCATCCCCATCGTCGGTGCCTATCTGGGCGCGGCGCTTGGCGCTTTTTATGATCTTTACCATCAGTCCCATTAAAGCACTGCTCTTTCTCGTCTTTTAATCATTCTGCAGCAGCTGGAAGCGCAACCTTATATACCCAAAAGTTGTCGGGTCCTCAATCGGGCTTCCCGGCATGTGGGTGCTGCAGCTGTTACAGTGGGCGGCAGTATCGGCGGGATACCGGGCATGCTGGTGGGCGTTCCTCTCGCTGCAACTGCCTATAAGCTCCTGCGCGACGATGTGCACGGCAGATGCCGGCCCTCGAAAACACCTGATGGAAAAGGACCAGACAAGAAACCGGAAATTTCCTCCAAAGCGCAAACGGAGAAGGGACGTTTTAAATGAAAAAGCTTTTTTAGCAAAATTTTTAACCGCCTGGTTATTACAATTTTATTAATCGCTATTCAAGTTGTATGGCTCATTTACTTTTTCTTTGTTCTGACAAAACATGCGTCATGGATCAACATCTTATTTACGGCTTTCAGCCTTGTCATGATGCTCTATGTCGTAAACAAAAATGAAAACCCCGCCTATAAAATCGGCTGGATCATTCTTATCTCCTTCGTTCCCTTATTCGGCGGCCTCCTATATCTTTTTACGGGAACAAACGCCCGGCCCAGAGAATGCGTATCACACTCGCCCGCGAGCTCAGAAAACAAAGCGTTTTTAACACAGGACACAGCCGTTATTTCGCAGATGGAGCCCCGTGCCCGCGCCACGGCGCATTACGTGGCAAAGCACGGCGTATACCCTGTCTGGGAAAATACCAATACGCAGTATTTCCCCGTTGGGGAAGATATGTATAAAGCTATGCTTAAAGAGCTTGAAAAAAGCCGAACACTATATTTTCCTGGGTATTTCATCATTGCGCGCGACAGCATGTGGAACAACATACTGAAATTCTGGAGCGCAAAGGCTGCCCAGGGGGTTGATGTCCGCCTTATATACGACGATATGGGCAGCGTGGATATCCTTCCCGCCGGTTATGCCCGGCAGATGGAAAAAGAAGGGCATCAAATGCCTTGCATTCAACCCTTCGTCCCATTTTTTTAAGTTTGGTTATGAACCACCGCGATCACCGCAAAATCCTTGTGATTGACGGGCATACCGCATTTAACGGCGGAATCAATATCGCCGACGAATATATCAACAAATTGGAAAAACACGGCCATTGGAAAGATTCCGGCGTTATGCTCCGCGGCGATGCGGTTTGGAACTTTACCATCATGTTTTTAGAGATGTGGAACGCTTTTAAGCAGACAGATAAAGATTTTGATGCATTTCGTCCGCACCAATACCACGCGGCATCCTTTGAAAGTGACGGGTATGTTCAGCCCCTTCGGCGATTCGCCGCTGGACAATGAGCCTCTTTCTGAAAATGTATACATCGATATTTTGTCCCAGGCCCAGGATTATGTGTATATTTTCACACCCTATCTCATCATAGACAACGAACTGCAGACAGCCCTCTGCCTCGCCTCCAAGCGCGGTGTCGATGTCCGCATCGCAACACCCGGCATACCGGACAAAAAAATTGTGTATCAGCTCACCCGTTCCTACTACAAGCCGCTTATAGAAGCAGGAGTTAAAATATACGAATATGCCCCAGGGTTTCTCCACTCAAAAGTTATACTTGCGATGATAAAATTGCCGTTGTAGGTACCATCAATATGGACTACCGCAGCCTCTACCTGCACTTTGAATGCGGCACGTTGTCTACAATTCCCAATCCATTTTGGATTTGAAGGACGACAACCTGAACACCTTTGCCATATGCAGGAAAATATCGCTTGAGGACTGCCGCAACGGCGTAATAGGCAATTTAATCAACGCCGTGCTCGGGTCTTTGCCCCGCTGTTTTAAAGGTTAATGCCAGCTTTTCTGGCCTGTGCATGTTGATACTTTCGCAGTATGCGGTAAATTTTTCCCGTCTTTTTTAAACCGGGCCCCCGTCTGTTTAAACCAGAAATGCACGCCGGCCTCCGCACATTGTTGCCTGATATCTAAAATCCAGTCATAGTCACAAAGCCGGGCATTGTTTCCGCTTTCTCCGCCGGCAGTGACTTGCTTGACAGCGGAGAGAGATAGCTTCGCATATCGATTGGGCCGAGCAGCGGCTCACATATAACATATTTTTCGGCAATCGGCAAGCGGTTGAAAACCGGAAACCGTATATCGCACTGTTTTTGGTTTTCCATCGTACAGAGAATGGACACGTTTTTATAGCCGTCGCCCCAATCCGGAGGAACGCAATCGGAAAAACGTAGAATCCGCTTTGTAATAATGCTGAAATGCACATCCTGCCGCTCACGCATTATATTCCAAATTTCTTCCCGCCAGCTGTCTGCATCTTCAACGAAAAAATCCGATGTCATACAGCAAAAAACGCTGGCGCCGGAAGGAATTTTGTATTCACCATTTCTCTTCTTTTTCAACGGCATATCAAAGGCTGTGGTTTTGGTTACGATTGAGGCATCCTTTCCGATGGATTCGTCCCGCCGGTAAACGTAACAGTTTGTGCACCCTTCTGAATATTTGTGGCAGCCATGCCATGGGTTCCAAATAACATCGTCCATTCCACACCTCAATTTGACAGGATAAAAGTATAGTACCATTGTTTTGATTTTTTCGTCAAACAGCGGCGCGGTCGGATGCTGCTGTAATTTTTCGCTTCTGCGGATATAATAAAAAAAGAACCATAAAGGAAAGTGAGGCGCATCTAGGATGGAACAGAAAAAATACGATGCAATCATAGTCGGCGGCGGCCCGGCGGATATACGGCTGCGCTTTATTGCGCGCGGGCAGGGGCTCAACGCCCTCGTTTTTAGAAATGATGGCACCCGGCGGCCAAAATGACAACAACAAATTTGATTGATAACTACCCGGGCTTTAACGACGGATTGGCGGTTTGAACTTGGCGAAAAATGAAAGCCGGTGCAGAGCGCTTTGGCGTTAAGACCGAGTTTGCCGAAGATTACAGAGCTTCAGCTCTCCAAAACACCGAAACAAATTGTGACGGCTAATGGTATATTTGAAGCAGATGCTATTATACTGGCTACAGGCACCACGCCGCGCACGCTTGATCTGCCGGAGGAAGGGGGAACTGCGCGGCCGCGGAATCTCTTACTGTGCAACGTGTGACGGCATGTTTTTCAAAAACAAAACTGTCCTGGTCGTCGGCGGGGGGTGATTCCGCGCTGCGGCTGACGCCCTTGTTTTAGCAAAGCTCTGCAAAAAGTGTATCTCGTCCACCGGAGAGACTCTCTCCGCGCCTCGGCGAGCTACTGGAACCCGTTAAAAAGAGCGCGGAAAATATTGAGTTTATATGGAATGCACAGGTCACAAAACTACTGCATGAAAACGTCATCACAGGCGCTGAGTTAACCGATAAGGCCTACCAACCGAGCTCGCATGTGACGGCATTTTGTCGCCATCGGCCGCTTACCAAACACTTCTCTCGTACAGGTCAGATAAATTTAGACGCCAGCGGCTTACATTTTGGCCGATGAGACCAATAAAGACCAATATTCCCGGCGTATTTGCCGTAGGGAGACGTGCGTACAAAACCTCTCCGGCAAAATTGTCACCGCAGCTGCAGACGGCGCTGTGGCCTCTATGTTCGCAGAGGAATATCTCTCACTTCACCTGTGAGCGGCGCGCACTGCAGAAAATCCATATTTTACAAGGTTTTTTGAAGAAACGTTTTTTTATGACGAGAAAGAAAAAATAGGGATAGCCCTTGCAAGTTTGATTTTTTTTTTTTCTTTGCTCTGTATCTTCTATTTGGAAACCCTATGGTTATGTATAACAACTACAAACTCCGGCAAGCCGTCCTTGCTATGCCAAAAAATACTGCAGCAAATTTCTTTTAATGAAATTGTGCCGTTTAATGGGATGAAGTTACCAGTTTCCCCCATACACTTCAAAAAGAAACAATAGAAGAAACCATACGGCTGCGCAGTGGTTCTATTAAAGAGAGTATCAGTGAAGGAGAGGTACAGCTTATCTTTATTGAAGGCGGAAAAAGACCGGGTGGTATCCAGCATCTGTGCTTATCCCGAAACTCTCGGTTATGCCATTTATCTCCCCCTATAATTTCGGAAACTATGGCAAGCTGAGCTACAGCGATTCATCTTTTTTCAAAAGAACGCAGAGGCTGAAATTGTCGTTTGAGCTATGCCGCGTGATAAGCGGTATCCAAATAAAAAGGCATACCGCTCACAGCAGGAAAGACGCATATACTTGTAAATACAGGCAATCTAAAAGCACCATTTAAAAAAACTTAAATGGTGCTTTTTTTTTTCCCGTCACGCTTCAAAAAGCGGCGTGGAGATACCGCATCCCGGTATCCGGCAGTATCACGACAATATTTTTTCCCTTTATTCTCCGGCTCCAACGCCAGCTTTTTGGCAGCCCATAAAGCCGCGCCGCTGGAAATGCCGACCAGAATCCCCTTCCGTTGTGGCAATCTCTGCGCTTCACGGGAAGCGCATCTTCATTTTCGAAACCGTTACAACCTCATCGTAAACAGCGGTGTCCAGCGTATTGGGTACAAACCCGCGCCAATCCCTGAATTTTATGAGAACCGCTTTCCCCCTTTGAAAGGACGGGGAATCCGCTGGCTCACGACGGCGGCAATCTTTACGTCTGGTTTTTCCTTTAAATACCAACCTACTCCCGTAACCGTGCCGCCGGTGCCGACACCCCCAACCAATAAATCGACGGCTCCGTCTGTATCTTCCCATATTTCCGGCCCTGTCGTCTCAAAGTGGGCCTGACCGGGTTTTCCGCATTGACAAACTGCCCGGGATAAAGCTGTCTTTTATTTCCGGCGGCAAGCTCATCTGCTTTGGCAATAGCGCCTTTCATCCCTTTTTTGCGGCCTCCGTCAGCACCAGCTCCGCACCGTAGGCCTTCTATAACCGTCCCTTCTCTCAACACTCATGCTCTCCGGCATGGTGATGATTAACCGATACCCTTTTTGCCGGCTACGGCCGCGAGACCTATCCTGGTGTTGCCTGAGGTCGGCTCGATGAGCACGCTGCCTTTATGTAGCTTCCCACTTTTTTCCGCTTCCTCCACAATCGCTTTGGCAATCCGGTCTTTCACCGATCCGGCAGGGGTTTAAAATACTCCAGTTTTGCAAAAAAATCTGGGCATGCAGGTTGTTCTTTTCCTCATACCGCACAAGCCGTACCAGAGGCGTTTTCCGATAAAATCGAGCATGGTCTTATATCCTGCCATCTTCACTCACCTCTTTTACTGCGGCAAATCCGATTCCAAGTCGCAGATAATATCGTCAATGTGCTCGGTTCCGATGGGAGGCGCACCGTGCCCGGCTGAATCCCTGCTTCGGCCAGTTCTTCCGCCGAAAGCTGCGAGTGCGTTGTAGAGGCCGGATGAATGACGAGGGACTTCACATCGGCTACATTGGCCAGGAGAAAAACAAGTGCAGACTCTCCGTAAATTTTCTCGCCTCTTCTTCTGTACCTTTCAGTTCAAAGGTGAAGATGGATGCCCCGCCGTTCGGATAGTAGCGGTCATACAGCTCTTTTTCTCTTCCGGATGCCAAGCTCGGATGGTGGACTTTGCAAACCTGCGGATGGTTTTGAAGAAAATCAACGACTTTACGTGTATTTTCCACGTGGCGCTCCACCCGCAGGGAAAGTGTTTCCAGCCCCTGAAGCAAAAAGAAAAGAATGAAATGGGCTGATTGTGGCGCCAATGTCTCGCTTATGAGTGTTGTCCTGGCCTTGACGATGTAAGCCAGCTTACCGGCCGCCTCGGCAAACACAATGCCGTGATAGCTCGGATTGGGCTTTGAAAGCCCAGGGAACTTATCGTTTTGGGCCCAGTCAAAATTTCCGCCGTCAACGATGACACCGCCCATCACGGTACCGTGCCCTCCGATAAATTTTGTCGCCGAGTGAACGACAATATCGGCGCCATGCTCGATCGGCCGGAATAAATAAGGCGTTGCAAACGTGTTGTCAACAATCACCGGTATGCCGTGCGCGTGGGCTATCTTTGCCACTTCGTCCAAATCCAGGATATCGGAGTTTGGGTTGCCGAGCGATTAAAAAACGGCCTTTGTATTTTCTTTGAGCGCCTTTCTCAAAATTCGTGGGATCTTTTCCATCTACGAAAGTGGTTTCAATGCCAAAATCTGCAAGCGTATGGGAAAACAAATTATACGTGCCACCGTATACGGTTTTGACGAGACAATATGATCTCCGGCTTTGGCAATATTTTGGACAGCAAATGTAATGGCGGCCGACCCTGTGGCTGTGGACAGCGCAGCGGCCCCGCTCCAAGGCGGCGATACGTTTTTCAAACACATCGGATGTGGGGTTCATGAGCCGGGTATATATATTTCCACCTTCACTGAGGGCAAACCGGCCTGCGGCCTGTGCGCTGTCTTGGAATACATAAGAGGTCGTCGCATAAATGGGAACGGCCCGCGCGTCCGTTGCCGGGTCAGGGGTCTCCTGGCCAACGTGAAGCTGTAATGTTTCAAATTTATATTTTGTGTTCGGCATAATACTTTATCCTTTCAAATGTGTAATGTTTTTTTTCTTCTATTTACTGCAACATCGACACATTCGCCCGGACTTTTTATGAAATAATATTTTTTCTTTAACCAAATCATATCAAACACCTGATTTCTGTTTTTCCAATACCCATAAAATAGCACATCATCCCTACTATGTCAATAGGATATAAAAATAAAAATAAAAAGCCCTGTCAAAGCAGCTTAAATACCTGACAGGGCTCTTTTATTGCTTTTTAAAGGACTGCGCTTGCTACAACAACACGGATTCTTCCCCGTTTATATCGGTCTTATCATACCAGCCGGTGAGCGTATAATCGTTTAAATTGGACACAAGCGGCAAGGTCGTTGAGATAATATTCTCCGCCGCGCCTCTCATAAACCTGAACCCGGTCGGATAAGGAATAAGTTTTCCCGTCGGTTACAAATCCATTGCCGACTTCTTTTATGGTCATTTTTGAGTTCGCTCATCTGATAAAGGGTATTGTCTTTAAAGCACATCTGAACTGGTTCGTTTGAAACGCTGTTGCCCAAGGCGACATTGCTGTAAACCCTCTCCCGCTCCGTTGACGATGCAGGTATACGTCATGCCGACCGGGCCTTTGGCGGGCTTTCCAGGATACCGTATGTGTGAACATCCCCAGTAAAATCATTTAACAGCAAAATCTCAGGCTTCTCCGCACTGTTCAGTACGGAATACAAGACATTGCTGGAATTAAGCGTTGTATTCGAAGCCGCGAGGCCGGTATGGAAACCGCTGTATTTTGATAGACGTCAAGAATCTCAAGATTGTCGGCAAAAGCAATTTTGCCTGCCGCCGTTCCAGAAGCATTCACCGTTCCGGTAACGTTGCTATTTCTGGACAGCTTTTTTACGGTCACGCCGCTGTCCCCTGTCGTAATGGAACGAGTGCCTGCGGCAGCGTTGTAATCGCTCGCATGGCGGTAAGTCACGCCGTCGCTTGCCACAACATCGATATACTTTGCCGTATATTTATCTCCAGACGGGGTCACATATTCCGTCTTTCCAGTTCCGGCAACAACACCGTAAACCGTTGTGTTTATTTCCTCCGCACTGATGACTGCGGCGACTGTATTGTCCCTGCCAAAAGCAGCGTTACAATATCCCCCCCACTTTATATGTACCATAGGACGAAACAGCGGTGGACGCCGATGACGTGCCAAGCGTGTGAAGTTTTTGCCGGCAATGGTCACAGAAGTCGGGTTGGAACGGGACGGCAGCACTGCCTCAATGGTTCCTGTCTGCTTGTTGCTGTAGGCCCAGACCGTCGAAATCTCTTCCAGGTAATACAAGACATCGTACTGCGAAACAGCGCCGATGCTGGACTCCGTATCGTTTCGGTAAACAGTTTTTTGGCGCAAAGCCTATGGCGTTTACCCAAAAGAACCGGAAACAACCATCGGTCCGGCTGTTTTCTGATTGACGAGGGACAGGTAATCAATATTCCCCGATGCGTCGGTGGAATAGCCGAGCGAAACGGCGTAATTAACCCCAGCACTTGTCTGCGCCGAAAAGGCGTTATAGATAAGCCATGCGCCAGGCGGGACAATTTGTCATTTTGTCCGGCCGATATGTTCTCATTCAGCCCCAGCGAGCGGTACAGGCTCATCTGTCCTGAGGGCCAAATGCCGGTAAAGAACTGTCAGAATACCCCAGCATTTTTAATACCACGGTAACGGCTTCTGCCAGGGTAATGGAATTGTTTGGCCGGAACGTGCCGTCCCAAGTACCCTGCAGCCAGCCGGCATTTCGGGGCTGTGGTAACAAAGCCTGCCGCCCAGTGCACATAGGGCACATCAGAAAAATGGAGAAATTCCGGCAATGGATGAACCGAAGTCTTTATAAGTTGAAGCACTCACGCTCATCTTGAAGTGGCTTCCCGCGCGCGTCACTTGATTGCCTAAATTTAAATTGCCGTGCTCATCCCCGTTCATAACTTCAAGCACTGCCAATACAGAGCATCTCCGCCTGGTTTTGTATCGACCGCCGCAGCCGGCATGAGGAAAGCGAAGGTATAAGCGTCAACGCCAATACCAGAGAAATTATTTTTTCTTCACGAATATGTTCCTCCTATTCATAGCGCAGCGCATCAATCGGATTGAGCTTTGCCGCCTTGTTGGCCGGCAGATAACCAAAAATAACACCAACGCCGACAGATACCCCAAAGGCAATCACAATTGCCGGCACAGAGGCCACCGCCGTTATTCAACCAGGTTCCCACAACGCCGGCCATGATAGCGCCGATTACAATGCCAATCACGCCACCTACAGCGCTTGTTGCACCGGCCTCGATGATAAACTGCATCCGGATATCTTTTCTCTTCGCTCGAGGGATTTGCGAATACCGATTTCTCTGGTCCTTTCCGTTACCGTTACTAGCATAATATTCATAATGCCAATACCGCCCACGAGCAGAGAAATGCCCGCTATCGCGACCAAAACGGTTTTCAGCATACCCTGAATGGTACCAACCATATTCATAATTTCGGTCATGTTCATAACCATATAGGCGTCTTCGTCTTCATATACCCGGTTCAATTTGTTTTCAATGAGGAATTGAGCATAATTGATCGTCTCATCACTGACGGCGCTGAAATAATACGTTGTAATGATGTTGGAACTATTGATCCGCGTTGCATTTGTATAGGGTATATAAATGACGTCGTCATCGCTGTTTGCGGTCGACCCGGCCTTTTCCTTCAGCACTCCAACAACGGTGTAGTTATACCCACTAATGCGAACGGTGTTCCCCAATGCCTCATTATTCATAATCTCTTTTGCCACATACGAACCTACAACACACACATTTTTGCAATCGCTCAACATCTAAGTAATTTAAAAAGCGGCCGTTTTGCAGCTTAAGATTCCCTACAACGGCATAATCGTCGCTCACACCGGTGATCGAGGTTGAGGAGTTCATCTCATTGCCATATTTCACGGAAGCCATTGTCGTAACGGAAGGGCTCACAGCACGTATATATTCGTCATTCTCTTCTACCAGCTGAAAAAAGTCATCTTCCGAAACGCTCCTCGACGTACTGCGGGAATTAATCCCAACAATAATCAAGTTGCTGCCCATGCTTTCAAACTGCTCTCGCACATAGCCCCTGCATTCCATCGCCGATGCTGATAATAATAATAACCGCTGCTACACCTATGATAATGCCAAGCATTGTGAGCACCGCTCGCATTTTGCTAAAAAAAGCAAGTTTTTCATAGCAAGCAGGAAAGATTGTGAAATACTCATAAATTCATCCCGCCTTCCTCGTCCGGCTGCACCACAGCCGCGCGGGGTTATCGGAAGGGCCGTCGTAGATGATTTTACCGTCGTGCAGACGGACAATCCGTTTTTGCTTTCACGGCAATAGAGTTATCGTGCGTAATGAGAATAATGGTGTTGCGCTTCCGCATTGCTTCTTCATAAAACGGAGTATTTCAACACCTGTCCGGGAATCCAAAGCGCCGGTCGGCTCATCTGCTAAAATCACAGAGGATTTCCTACCATCGCCCTTTTGCGATAGAAACGCGCTGCTGCTGCCCGCCGGAAAGCTGAGAGGGGAAGGTTTTTATATTTATCCGCTAATCCCACCCGCTCGAAGCTCCTCTAAAGCGCGCTTTCTCCGCTCGGACTTGGATATACTGCCGTACATCAAGGGCAGCTCTACATTTTCCCACAACCGTCAGCTTGGGAATGAGGTTATACTGCTGGAAAACAAATCCCAGCATTTTATTTCGTATTTCAGACTGCTCGTCATCGTTCATTGTCGAAACGTCAATGCCTCCCAGCCTATACGTACCGGAGGTTGGGACATCCAGGCAGCCGATGATATTCATGATGGTCGATTTTGCCCGAACCGGACTGCCCGACAATGGCTACAAATTCGCCCTTGCTTACATGCAGGTTCACCCCATCTACCGCGTGCACTTCGCTGTCGCCCATCGGATAGATTTTATATACGTCCGTTAATTGTATCATGACAGCGACCTCATATTAAGCCATGTTATTGACAGCGTTTTGCTGTGTCTGCTGCATCATCTCAAAAAATAGAGCTGGTGCTCGTATCCACCGCTACAACATCTCCGGCCGACAGGCCGCTTTTTCACTCAACATAATTGTCGTCATTGCTGCCCAATTCGACTTCAACACGCCGGTAGCCTTTTTGAATTCCGTCCTCTTCATCGCCTTTTGACTCTTCGTCTTTTATAATAACAGTATTCCCGCGGGATACCGCGCTCAGCGGTATGGTGAGTACCTCCTCCAGGTTTTCTATCTGAATATCGGCTGTGACATTCATCCCCGGCTTCAGCTCTCCAATGTCTGTAATCATGACCGTAACAGGGAAAGAGGTAACACCTGCCGCAACAATAAATCAATACCGACCCGGCTTACAGACCCATTAAACACGGCGCCGTCCAGCGCGTCAACGGTAATTTCTACCTCCTGGCCCACCTTAATCTTGCTTATATCCAGTTCGTCCACCTGTAGCTCCACTTCCAGAGCAGACATATCGTAAACAACGGCCATAACCGTGGCAGAAGTTGTGGCATCGATCGTGTCTCCTACCTTGAAGTTTTTCTCAATAACAGTGCCGGATATCGGAGACGTTATGCTGTAATCTTCCAGCATTTCCTGCGCATCTTCCAGATTCTTCTTCATACTCTCATAGCTGTTTTTTTGTATTTTCAAGCGCCAGTTCTGCATTCTTCACACCATCTGCCGCGGCTTTTACCTGGCTGTCGAGCGTCGTACCCTCGATTTTTCAAAATGGCAGACCCAGCCGATACCCAAGCCCCTTCTTCGGCATAGATCTTTTTTCTACATCACCGGAAACTTTTGCAACGATTGACGCGCTTTCCTTACTGGAAAACGTACCGCTGTTGTTGCAGGCATACCCGCCTGCCGCAGTTGCGCTCATAGCCTCGGAAATCCCACCCCGGGTTGGAAACGGTTATTGTGACATTGCGCACAAGCGCACCGCCCAAGCCAATCGTTTCCACAGAGGAAACCTTTGGTAACTTTTCCGGTTAAAACTTCGCCGGTGCTCACAATGGTGACGGCGGCCGCCTGCCCGGCAGAAATATTGGCGGCATCGCTGGAGTTGAACGGGGCTCCGAGCAACATATTCGACCGGTCTGACACCTCGGCGACAACCGTTCCTGCCGTTACCATTTCGCCCGCTTTATAGTTTTAATTTTGTAATTTTGCTGACTACGTTCGAGGGTAATGGTCAAATCCCCGCTGGCTTTCAGAGCATCCTGATAGCTTCTCTTGGCGCCTGCCAGGGCAATTTCCGCCTGCTCAACGCCCTATTCTCGCGGTCTCTACATTTTCCTCCATCTGACGCACTGTGCTCTCCGCATCAGGTGATTTTTATAAGAGAAGGTCTCCCTCCTCAATCGTATCGCCCTCTTCAAACGGCGCTTCCAGCACATCCCCTCTTACCAAGGCGATAACCGAATAGGAATCCAGCGGTTCCACGGTGCTGGTCGCATTGACAACTACCGACATATCCCTGTATTCCGCCTCAAAAAAGTATATCCGCTGTCGGAACTCTTGCTTCCGCCGGCAACTGCTCTCACCACGATGAAGACGATCAGCAGCAATGCAACGGCCCCGATAACGATCCATTTTTGCTTATTTTTTACTTCTTAGCTTCTCAATAGCTGACCCATGCTTGCGCTCCTATTCAAAATAGATTTTTAAAACACTCTTCAAAACAATACTATACCACATAGTTTATTATAATTTTCCGGTACAGGTAATGCAAGCGACAGTTTCTTTGCGAAATGTCGATTAGAACAGCAAATATTTTACATCAACTTTGTGAACACAATATGAACTAAAAAATATTTTTAAGATGATTATCCACAAAAAACCGTTCTGACTAAACATCAGAACGGTTTTTTCTTTTCTATTGAATTTTTAAGAGGCGGTCTCTCTTTTTTTTCCAGGGTATTGTTATAGAAATACCGGATAACGTCCTGTCGTGTCACAATACCGATAAATGATCCAGTGTCGTCAACAACAGGCACAAAATTCTGGTTCATAGAACGGATAAGCAGCTCCTCAACCGTTGCACTTATGTATACGGGCGGGTTGTTTCCCCCTGCTGCAAAAAAACATCTTTTCACACATTTATTATCCAGTATATTGGCCAGAGGCCCCTGCCTGCTCTTCCGACATGTTTTCAATAATCGTAAACAAAAAGTCGCCGCCGTTTATCGTACCTACATATTTTCCCTCTTTGGTAATAACCGGCATCGCTGTAAATCCGCTGTGTTTCATTTTTCCTATCGCCTTGCGGAGCGTACTGTCTTCACATAAAAAAGAGACTTGGTTTTTGGTAAAAGAAAAATGCTATGTTCATCTACTGCATCCTTTCAAAGAATAATAATCAAACTGTCTATATATCAACATTGTATACTTCTGCAAAAACGATTTAAATTATTCCGTATTTTTAGCACCCACCTCATTTCCGATTGTTATCTTACAGTGCTATGATACCATATTTTCTATAAAAGAAAGTGTCTTTTTGTAAAGTTCCTGCTAAAGTTTTTGTTAAAAATAGTTACAGAACAAAAAAAGGCGCCGCAAACGCACGGCGCCTTTCCCTAACAAAACGGGTTATTTGTTTTTATGTAGTCGTCAATGGCTTCCGCTGAGGCTTTTCCAGCGCCCATTGCCAAAATGACGGTTGCCGCACCGGTCACCGCGTCACCGCCCGCATAAATGCCTTTGCGGGATGTCAGCCCGGTTTTTTCATCGGCAATGATGCCCCCCATTTCTGCGTCTCCAGCCCTTGGTGGTTGTGGACTTGATGAGCGGGTTCGGCGTTGTACCGATTGCCATCACGACGCAGTCTACATCAGTACGAATTTCGAACCGGCTTTCGGTATCGGGCGCCGTCTTCCGGAGGCATCCGGCTCACCCAGCTCCATCTCAATGCATTGAATGCCGCCGACAAAGCCGTCTTCTCCCGGCAGAATTTCCACCGGGTTATTCAAGGCTTAAAAAAAATAATGCCCTCTTCTTTTGCGTGTTCCACTTCTTCTGCTCGTGCCGGCAGCTCTTCTTCCGAACGCCTGTAGACAATATAGACCTCTTTGGCCCCAAGCCGTTTTGCGCAGCGCGCCGCGTCCATCGCGACGTTGCCGCCGCCTACAACGGCAACTCTGTCATTTTGCTTAATCGGCGTTGCACTGTCCGGTTTGTAGGCTTTCATGAGGTTTACTCTGGTTAAAAACTCATTGGCAGAATAAACGCCCTTTAAGTTTTCGCCCGGAATTTTCATAAAGCTTGGCAGCCCGGCGCCGGACCCAATAAACACGGCCTCAAAGCCATATTCTTTCATGAGCTCGTCAACGGAAATGGTCTTGCCTATAATGACGTTTGTCTCTACCTTCACGCCAAGCTCTTTTAATGTATTGATTTCTTTTTTGTACAATGGCGCTTCGGCAGCCGGAATTCGGAATGCCATACACCAAAACGCCGCCGGCAATATGGAGGGCCTCAAATACCGTTACTTCATAACCCTCTTGCAAGGTCTCCCACAGGTGAGGCCGGCAGGGCCAGAGCCGACAACTGCAATTTTGTGGCCGTTTGGTTCGGGTTTTCTTCGCTTTTCCTGGCTGTGCTCGTTGTGATAATCCGCAACAAAGCGCTCAATTCTGCCGATGGCAACCGGCTCACCTTTACACCGCGGACACATTTCTGCTCACACTGCGTTTCCTGCGGGCAAACACGGCCGCAGACCGCCGGCAGGGAACTGGCGCGGTTGATGACATCGTAAGCCGCTTCGAAATCACCCTTTGCCACCTGCTCCACAAAAGCGGGAATGTCAATCTGTACAGGGCACCCTGTCACACGGCTTGTTTTTTGCAGCTTAAGCACCTCTGCGCCTCATCGACCGCCTGTTCCGCCGTATAGCCGAGGGCCACTTCATTAAAATTCTTATTCCGAACATTCGGCTCCCTGAGATGGCATTTCATTTTTCTTCATGGACATATTTGGCATCTCATTTCACCTCCATTTTATAGAGATTGCAGACATCTTCAGCCATGAGCTTCCGCTCAAACGGCTTGTACATGGTGGAGCGGGCCATCGCCTCGTCAAAGTCAATTGCGTGTCCGTCAAAATCCGGGCCGTCCACGCAGGCAAACTTGGTTTTGCCGCCCACCGTCAGCCGGCAGCCGCCGCACATACCCGTACCGTCAATCATAATCGGGTTCATGCTGACAACTGTTTTAATTCCATATTCCTTTGTCAGCCTGCATACAAACTTCATCATAATCAGCGGGCCAATGGCAATCACTTCGTCATACACCTCGCCGCTGTCAATCAAGGCTTTCAAAGCATCGGTCACAAGGCCCTTTGTGCCATAGCTGCCATCATCTGTGACAATTACGAACTTGCTGCTGGCTTTTTTTGAATTCGTCCTCTAAAATGACAAGATCTTCACTCCGAAAACCGACAATGGCATGAACTTCACACCCCTGCTCATGCAGTTTTTTGGTAATCGGATAGGCGATGGCGCAGCCCACGCCGCCGCCGACCACGGCAACTTTTTTCAGCCCTTCGGTTTCCGTTGGTTTGCCAAGCGGCCCCACAAAGTCGCACAGGAACTCGCCCTCCTCTTTATGGTTAAGCGCCTCCGTCGTAGCTCCGACAATCTGATAAATAATGGTAACTGTACCGCGTTCTCTATCAAAATCTGCAATTGTGAGAGGGATTCTTTCGCCATTCTCATCAACTCGCAGGATAATGAATTGGCCTGGTTCTGCCTTTTTTCGCAATTAGCGGCGCTTCAATTTCCATTAAAGTAACAGTAGGATTAAGCACCTCTTTTTTTTGTGATTTTGTACATTCCGAAATACCTTCTTTCAAAAGAATGGCTACCGCTTTCCCCCCTTATTACGGTAGACAAATTGATTGTAAACCAAGCCATTTTATAAGTCAACAGACAAATGAATGAATATTCGATTTTGTTTTTATTTTTACTATTTTTCTCGCAATCAACCTCTTTTTATTGACAAGGAAAAGCAAAATCGGTAAGATCTTTTTCAATCCGTCCTGTAGCGCCGGAAGATGTTGCCCGTGCATTTTGAAACAACTCTACGGAGCGTTTGTTGCTATTGCGCATGTTACATATTACTCTTATAAAGTCTGGAGGGGTCAGAGCATGAATTGTGATAAAGTAGGCAGCCTGATATTTGCGCTGCGAAAGGAAAAAGGCTTAACGCAAAAACAGCTGGCCGATTTTATGAATATATCGGACAGGACCATTTCAAATGGGAACGCGGCCTCGGCTGCCCGGATGTCTCTCTTCTTCCCGAACTCTCACGCCTTCTGGGAGTCAACATTGAGGAAATTTTAAACGGAGAACTCGAAAATTCTCTTTTATGGGGAAAATGAAAAGGCTAAATATTTTGTTTGCAAAACTTGCGGCAATATTGTCATGAGCACCGGAAACGCTTCCATATCTGCTGCGGCCGCAAACTGGAAGCCGAAACGCCTGTGAAAGCCGCTGACAGCGAAAAACTCTGTGTCGAACAGGTGGAAGACGAATGGTATAACAAGCAGTCATTCTATGGAAAAAGCTCATTATATCTCCTTTATCGCCTTTGCCACAGGTGACAAAATCCATATCGTAAAAGCAATACCCCGAGTGGAACCTGCAAGTCCGCCTGCCAAAGCGCGAACGGCACACTTCTATGGTACTGTACAAATCACGGGTTGTTTCATATGGCAATATAAAAAAAAGAATAAAAGCCCCTAACAATCAGGTTAGAGGCTTTTTTTTTTTTCCATAAAATTTGTTTATATCGTAACACGAGAATACAGGCGTCTCTCTTATCCCACGGAAAAAGCTCAACCACAATCGATGTCCATACTTGATACCGCGGGTTAAACATGGTAAGAGGTTCTGTGTTTCCGTTTTTTCCAAACCGCGTACAGGACATTTTTCACGGTATATCCGGTTAAAAACGTCTTATAACAAATGTCCCCCTGGCAAGCTTCCGGTGCAAGAACTCGGGTTTCCCGTTTAAATAAAGCAAAGTTCATACGTCTCTTTGTCGACCACATAGAGGTAAGTGTCCGGTCGGTCAACAGCATCTGCATTTTTTTGGCCATTCTGCCGTTCCCTCAATGCGCGCTTTTTCAGCAGGAACACTCCGAGCATTTCCCCCCTAAAACGCACGAGTGCGCTTACATCTTCTCTGTTCCAAAGCCTCATGCCTGTGCACTCATCAAAGCCAACATAGCCGCAGAATCGGCCATTTTGGCGCAGTGCAATACTGCAGAATGGAAAAAATCCCTTTGGCGCTTTAAGAAATTAGATTGCTCGGCCGGCGGCGAATCCACGTTTTCACAGTAAAATATTCCATTTTCGTTGAATTTCCATGCAAAGTCTTCCAATTTTAAATTTGGGTATGTTTTGCAAATGCTCCATTTCCGGCTGAACACCTTCTGTTGCACCATTCAAAGATATTGTGGCAGCATGTCCCATCCTCTGCGTTCTCAAAAAATATAAGCACGGCTTACATCAAACTGTTTTCCAATGATTTCAAGAACCAAAGGGATCGCCTCATCCAGATTTTCTGTCGAATTCAGCGTTCGGAAGATGTATTTCAGAAAGAGAATCCACTGTTTTTTTTTAACAGCGGTATTTGCGAATCACCCTCTGCGCCTGCATGTGTATGCATCTCATGGTACACCGGCAGCCCCATATGGGGCACATAAGCTGCGCAGCAGTTTTTTCCCCAGGCTTTTTGCGTAGTAAAGAGCAGTATCGGCGCATTTATACAATTCCTGAAAGGTGTGCCCGCAGCCCGGCATATCCGCACTGCCGATGCTGCAGGATATGCGTTTATCTTTTTTCTTTTTATCTGCGTACATTTTCCGAAAACAATGCGACGATTTGTTCTGCTTTTTCTGTATAAACTTTGTTTTCGAGGAACGTTTTTCATAAAAATTACCAAATTCGTCCCCGCCGATTCTCCCAATTAAATCGTCGGTTCGAAATTCTCTTTTCAGAAGCGCTGCAACATCCGATAAAACGGTGTCGCCAAACAAGTGCCCGTTTAAGTCGTTTATTATTTTAAAATTGTCCACATCGAGCATTAAAGAGCATTCATTTGATTCGAGGGGCAGGAATCCAAATATTTTTTCGGTTAAGGAGCACACTGCACTCTTATCGTACAGCCCCGTCAAAGCGTCTTTCCGCTTTTCTCCCGCAGCCTATCCAACAGCTGGTGTTCATCGTCAATATCCGAAATAATGCCGATCGCTTTTTGGGTTTTCCCATAGCGTCATACTGGCTCGTAACTTTTATCCGGCACCAGGCAAACCGTTCGTTCTTGTCGCGTATACGGCATTTCTAATACAAAGCACTGCCCCCCCTTTGCGCGGGGGTATCAACCATTTTCGCAAGGCAGACTTATCTTCTGGATGGATATAAGATAAAATCTTCTTATATACTCCTTCTCGCGAGGTCATGTCTACAAAAACCGAATTTTTCACTCATGTTAGAAGAGGTTAGCCTATCGTCCTGAATATCCCATTCAAAAAAACAACATCTGTAATCTGGTTCATGATAATCTGCTGGCGTTCAAGGCTTAGGCGCAGGTTTTCTCTTTATATCGTGCAAATTTGTAACATCTGTGGTAACGGAACAAAAAATGCTTCCTTCATTTCGTCACTTTCCAGCTGTCCTCTCTCTAAAATCCATTTTATGCTGCCGTCTTTACAACGGATTCGGTACTCCACCTCAATGGATGTTTTGTTTTGATCAAGCTGCTCCTTAATGGTCCGCACAACAAATTGACGGTCATCCGGATGGATCAGTTGGATATACCTGCCCTGGAACCGCTCGGAAAGCTCTTGCCGCGTATAACCAGTCATCGAGAGGAAACCCTCACTGACCGCTAGGAAGGTAAATACTTCATCATCCCGGCATCTGCAAACTCCTCCCGGAATTACATTGACCAATTGCGTTAATTCATGAATCTGTTGTTTGTCACTTTTCTGTTCGTCCGAGTTCCTAAAAGCAAAATATTTTGTTTTGAAACATTAGTACAGCTGTTTTTCTGCATCGCCATTTCCCCTTATCGAGCACAGCGGATTAACCTTATATTTTCAGCCGGTGCTCAGCATTTTCCAAACAACAAAGAAAAGCGGTTGCTGCAAAGCATCTTATATTCATATCATATCTGGAATTCTTTTTACAACAGCAATAATTTGTCGGAAATACTGAGACCATTTATAATTTTTTCCACAAATCGCCTATGATAATATTATTTATTAAGTATAGCATAATCTTTGTAACTTTTTCAAGTTATAAAAAATTAATTAATAAGTTGTCGTATAATTGCTTTTATAACTGTAAACTATACTTGGGTGAACAATATGCAAAAAATACATGCAGAAAAAATTTAGGTTTTGGGATTAAATATTGCCTATTACAGGAAAGAACGCGGATACTCACAAAACAAGCTTGCAGAAATGATAAACATCAGCCGCACCCATATGAGAGAATTGAAACGGCAGACTGCGCCGTTTCTCTTTGACGTTGTATTCACCATCTGCGATATGCTTAACGTGAAACCCAGTAAAATGTTTGATTTCAGAGATTAAGCCGATTGCCGTGAAATGGAAAAGCCCTGAAAAACAACATAAAAATCGTGATACCGATTCAAAAACCTTGCCATCTGCTTTTGATTTGCATCTCCTCAACTTCTTTCGCTTTTTGGAATAATTATTAGTCTGCCGATTCATACTAACGGCGAGGTGATTCAGCCGCAAAAAGAGCAGCCCCAATCAGGGATCCATAGATGGCGCAATATTTTCCACATTGCCCACATTTGTTCAGGAGTCCATCATCCAAAGCGGCGCATCTTTTCCATAATGTAGAACAAATGAAACTTTTTGCAAATCTCACGCAAAAAAGTTCATAAGAAAAGGAGACTATCGTCTGCTTTTCTGTTTTAAAGCACAGGATTGCACGCCGTGCGGCAGTCACTGTGTGATGTGTCTTTTTATTTTACGCTTGTTTTGCTTCTCTTTATGCTTGAGGCAGTTCATCGAGCGATGCAAAAGAATACCCCATGTCTTCTCCCATATCCGTCCAATTGGTTGACGACGACGTTTGATGCAGCAGCACAATCGCCCCTGTGGATACGGGGAAGCAGTTTCGAATAGGTTTTCGTCCGGCGTTTTCGGTTATCGGTGTACCAATCCACATAGGCAAGGCTCCAGAGGACTGTTTTATACCCAAGTTCCTGGGCATATTTCAGATTTTCCTCGCTGGTATATTCCTCTCGGCGGCCTGTAATAGCTTTGAAAGTCCTGCCCGGTTGTCTCTTTATACAGCGTTGCTGTTCCAGTTCCTTTGAAAGCAGACACCTGAAATACTGGACATATCCGGATGGTTGTGCCGTATGATTTATTAATATGTTCTTCATTTTGTTATCCGGTTTATGAGTCCGGCAAGAGTTTAAATCATATTGCCCACTACAAAAAAAGCGGTTGGCGCGTTGCTTTTTTCAGGGCGTCCAGTATTTTCTCTGTATTTCCATTTTCATATCCGGCAGTCAAATGTCGGTAATTATTTTTATATAATAGGCGTTATACCTCTTTGCAGTTCTTCCGCGCCAGCATTGGCCAACCGTGAGGGCTGCCCCTCCTCCCGAAAAAGACAGTCCCTACCTGCAGCAGCTGCCGGAACGGCATCCGCTACGGACACAGCAACATCTTCCTCTGCGGCACAGCCGGACAGAGCCGATAAAGTGAACATTGCAGCCGCTGCGAGTAGCGGTAAGCGGCGATGAATAAAATATGACAAGAATTTTGCCCCTCGTAGTCAAAATGATAAGGTTTTTCTGCCTTGCTTTATTGTGCCTATTTATAAAACAAATATGCAGCTGGGCCGAATGGAGAGGCGATGCATAATTTCAAATTAAGAAAAAAGAGCGGCAAATGCTTAAAAATGTGTCATTCAATAAACCCGATAACATAGCAAAACACAATTCTGCGTATAGGTCCGGTGTTCTGTAATTCTACGCATTTCCGACGTGCTAGTCCATTCATATTTGTAGATTTTTATTCTTCTACATGATATACTTGTAATAAGAGTCATCCATTTCCCTGCTCTTCCATAGCATCAAAAAAACTTGTGTTAACAAGAAGTAAGACGAAGGAAAAAATTATTAAAGTGTTTTATTATCCTTTATAAAATAGAACACAGTGATAATTATACATACTTTACTGTTACAACAGCTTCTAAAGAGCCAGATTTATACGATAGTTTTGCAACAATTGCATTTTATATGTTTGGCGGTATGTACGGCGCTTTTGCCTGCAATATACCGGATAACATTCAAAGTTGATTTTGTCAACGAAGCCATTGGACACTATAATCACTTCTGCAAATTCTAAGGATATGGAATAACTGTTGTAAAGTATCATCTCCCTCCTTACTATCCATTACAACCAAGTGGTTGTTTAATAAATATAAAAAAATGGAGGAAATGATTAGTGGGTATTATGGGCAGAGTTCTTGGCAATTTAAACGAATTTCTCCCTGAAGAGCTTGCAAAAAGAGTATGGTGCCCTATTTGATGGACGATGAAACAATCCAAGTAGGTTTTCCGGCGTGCGCGACGTGGTGCTTTTACCGATAAACGTATTATTGATTTTGATAAAGGGGCAACAGGCAAAAAAATGCGCGTCGATTCTATTAACTTAAGCAGTATTATCCATGTATCCGCTGAAACTTCTGGCTTTGGCCTTGACGACGACAGCGAAATTAATGTACACTATATTACATCTCCATATTTAAAGCCAATACCGGCGTATCTACCGCGGAAAAGAAATTTGAGTTCCTAAAAAATATAACATCCAGCCGCTTTACAAACAGCTTCAGGAAATTGCATATGAAAATCATGAGAAACTTAAATAAGTAACTTTGTAAGGCGTATGACAAATGAAAAAGAAACTAATTTATGTTATCCTCGTTCTCGTGCTCTCCATCGGCTTTCCGTGGGCGCTATTGCCTCAAACGGCAAAAAAACCGCAAGTTTGTATTATCGTGATATTAAAATTTTTAACGGCAAAAGAACTTGTTCCAAAGGATGCGGACGGCAATTACGTTGAGCCATTCATCATCGACGGAACGACTTATCTTCCGGTAGGGGGTATTTCAAATGTCTTAGGACTTGACGTGGATTGGGATGGCGCAAGCGGCACGGTGATTCTCTGAAACCCCGCAGGACAAACAATCTGTATATTGTACAGAACTGGCAGCAAGTATCATTATGATGCCCATTGTAACGGCGGAACGTATTGGGCGTGCCTTTTTCCAACTTCTGGAATGAACTTTAAAGCCGTGCGACAAATGGTTGTTAAGCCTAATAAAGGAATTGTTACAGATGCCCTGTAACAATTGCAACATGGCTTTTAAAGTGAAAAATTGATATGCAATAGGAATGTATTTTTATATAAGATTTTTCTGTATTTTTCAGGAAATTCAAAAATACAAAAATCCGTAAGCACTGTAATATCAAGGCTTAATAGTGGATAAGGTACTATTTCGCTTTGCGAGGGGCAGAGAACGGTGTGACTGTAATGGTCACGCCGTTTCTGCGTCCAAGGGGGTAGATTTCGTAACAAGCAGGCTCGGGAAATCACAGGAATCTCTACGTCATCCACGAAGTTGAAATAGATTTTCACCTCCTGTACCCGCTTGCCACTGGATTTGTCCGGCGCAAACACCTCAACTCTTCTTTGATATACTCATTTGACTAGCAAAGTTGAG
>VOFI01003976.1_pt1 | contig 28733 bp, 26 predicted proteins | sample 5384131 | NCBI WGS metagenome assembly VOFI01 (sample SAMN12384728, study PRJNA508395) | human gut metagenome | isolation source: healthy gut H | host: Homo sapiens
ACCGGCGTTCCAGTTACGTATTGCTCTGGCGAACCTTGTCCTTTCTTCGGCATCTATGACAAGCATACCAGAAGTTTTTCGAGGTTTGCGTTTTGGGCATTTTCAGACCAGCTTCAACTGTTGCTGTAAAAATCAGCGCGGCACACACACGTCTGACTACAGACGTAACTTTTCATAGGCGATAAGATAAGCACATAGCCCTTTGAATGTGGCCATGTCGGCGGCTGAAGAACTTTGACAACTTGGCATCGTCATACTTTTTTGGCATTGGCTACAAATGCAGTTAAAGATACGGCTTTCATCTTCATAGTTTGTAAGTTTCAAAGTATTCGCTGTACTTTGCTACAACTTTGATCTGGCTGCGTCCTTCTTCACACGCAGTTTGTCTGCGTTGCGCTGTGCAATTACCTTACACTCCAGGCAAAAGCCATTAATAGATAATTTTCTTCACTGGTGATTAGCGTATAATATTTAAATTAGTTCGACTAAAATTGTGGTAATGTAAGAGACAAAGTTTTATGTTTTTTAGATTTATAAAAAGAAAACAAAGGCGACATGCCAGAGCCGCCTTTGTTTTACGATCTTACAGACCGTTCTCTGCGGCCTTGCCCGTGGGTGTTCTTACTCTTCTTACCGCGCCCGCAGATGAGGGTCGTTGCGACCCCGCCTTTTTCGAGCTGGTTGCTGGGCACGTTCTTCAGTTGTTGTTACCGGAGATATCCGGTCTTCTCGGCTGTCTTGCATCGCTGTCTGGGCGGCGCTCGGCTTCGGCGCTTTGGATAGCGATACGCTGACGGGCGGCTCTTTCCGCCTTAACTGCCAACCCCGGCCCGGGCAGCCATAGCCTTTCTTCTTCGGTCCGGTTCTTCGCGAACAGGGATCTGCCCGCGCGCCAGCAGCGCGTCTTACGGTTCATCATATCCACCATGTTCTTGAACAGGTTGTAAGACTCTAACTTGTAGATCAACAGATCTTTTTTATTTTCGTAACTGGCGTTTTGTACCGGTGACAGTTCGTCCATTTCACGCAAATGTTTTTTCAAGCTTCATCGATAGGTATGCGTAGACGATCGATTTTTGAATGTTTTCGTGATAGCTTTGTTTTCTGTTTCGTAAGCTTCTTCCAAATTGCAGGAAATAATGCCCACGTTTGCCGTCCATGTAGGGATCATGATGTTTCTGTACATCGCACCCTGATGTTCGTAAACTTTCTTTGATCACCGGATTGGCAACCTGAGTCATGCAGTTCCATGCGGCGTTTGAACAGTTGCAACGCTCGACAGTTTATCGGCCAGCTTGTCGGCTTTGCCGTTCTTGATTCTTCCGTGAACGGACATTCCGGCCCATCGAACGGTTCCAGCTTGAAACCTTCGTAGTCTGCATCGGCATGCTGTCTGACGAATGTATCATAAATTGTATTGTACACGAACCGATACGTTTCTCCACTCGGCATGACGACGGCGGGTATAGATTACACGTTACGTTGCGAGTTCATCACGTCTGATGGCAAGACCGCCAAGTTCTGCGACGCCTTCGCCCAGAGAAATATCGGTGCCTCGGCCCGCCATGTTCGTCGCGATCGTGACCGCGCCCTTCTGACCGGCCAGCGCGACAATGGCCGCTTCTCGTTCATGGTACTTCGCATTCAGGACAGAGTGCGGAATATTCGCCTGATCCAGCATATGCGAAAGTTCTTCTGACTGCTCGATGGATGTCGTGCCGATCAGCATAGGCTGCCCTGTCGCATGACGGCGCTCTACTTCTCTGACGACTGCTTTATACTTGCCGCGTTTGTTCTTGAAAATGACATCCGGCAGATCCTTACGCTGGATCGGTTTGTTCGTCGGTACCTGAAGGACTGGCAGCCCATAAATTTTAATAAATTCCTGCTCTTCCGTCTTCGCTGTTTGCTTCGAGTTGCCTGTGATCAGATCGACACCTTTGTCTGTCAGGTCTACGCTGTTCAGCTTTTCATCAATAACGAAGTACAATGGATCTGTTGCTTCGTGCATGCGCTTGTTGTTTTGTTCCATATAGACCTCTTCCGTCTTCAGCATACCGGCTTTGATACCCTGTTCACTGAGGAATTTAATCAACGCCTTGTTTTTAGGCAGTGCCTTGTGGCTGCGGAACAACGCAAGGAATCCTTCTTCCACCTCTTTCTTATCGTCCGAGTTGATAAGTTTCTTGGCTTCTGAGAGGTATTTGGTTGCTAATACTTTTTGTGCTTCCACGAGTCGCTCTACCAATGGGCGGAGTTGATCAAAAAGTTGGTCTTCGCCTTTAGGCACCGGACCGGATATAATCAACGGAGTACGGGCATCATCGATCAATACTGAGTCCACCTCGTCGACGATAGCATAATTGTGCTGGCGCTGTACCAGGTCCTTCGGGCTGATGGCCATGTTATCACGCAAGTAGTCGAAACCAAATTCATTGTTCGTTCCGAATGTGATATCTGCCAGATAGGCCTGGCGGCGTGCGTCGGAATTAGGCTGATGACGGTCGATGCAGTCTACGCTGAGTCCGTGGAACATGTAAAGCGGTCCCATCCATTCGGAGTCACGTTTTGCCAGGTAGTCGTTCACGGTTACTACGTGTACGCCGTTTCCGGTCAGTGCATTCAGGAATACGGGGAGGGTAGCCACCAAGGTTTTACCTTCACCTGTTGCCATTTCGGCAATTTTACCTTTGTGCAGTACCACGCCACCGAACAACTGTACGTCATAGTGAACCATGTTCCACACCGTGTCGTTGCCGCCGGCGTTCCAATGGTTTTGCCAGATGGCTTTGTCACCTTCGATGCGGACAAAGTCCTTGGTTGCTGCCAATGTCCGGTCAAAGTCAGTGGCCGTCACCACTATTTCTTCGTTTTCAGAGAAACGCTTGGCCGATTCTTTTACAATAGAGAAAGCAACCGGTAATACTTCATCGAGTGCTTTTTCATATATTTCCAATATTTCTTTTTCGATTTTGTCGATCTGAGCAAATACCTCTTCGCGGTCTTCCAGCTCTACATTTTCGATGCCGGCTCTGAGTTCATCGGCCTTGGCGCGTTCTTTACTTGCCGAGTTACGGATGTATTCTTTAAGTTCCTCTGTTTTTGCACGGAGGCCGTCATTGTCAAGCTTAGCAACCTCCGGGTAAGCAGCTTTGATCTTTTCCACCCAGGGCTTGATTTCTTTCATGTCTCGTGTGGATTTGTTTCCGAAAATCGAGCTTAAAAATTCATTAAATCCCATGTTCTATTATTTATGTTTATTATTTACTAAATTGATTTAACTGCGCAAAGTTACATTAAAATGCTGATTTATTTGCGCTTTGCACCTTGTTTTTTGTGCGGAAAGTATTACCGGATGTCGGTAATCGGAGTTGCCGAACAGGCATTGGGAGATCGTATTCTCAATATGTGAGCTACGGTGGGAGCTATGTGGTCAATGGTTACGGGCGTGTTGATTACGGCTGGTTTTACGCCGCTGCCCATAAAAATAAGGGGAGACGGAATATGCGCTTTCCGCACCACCTTATGGTCGGATGTATTTTCGTTGACGATACTCCAGCCCGGCAATACGTCAATCAGCAGGTCGCCCGAGCGTTTACGGTGGAAACTGTTGCGTATCATCGAGATGTCCGGTGTCCAGGACCCCAATAACAGGCGTTTGCCGGAATATACTTCATTCACTCCGCTGAATTGGATCAGAAATTCGGCGGCTTTTTCCTGTATATCCGCCAGATTCAGTTGTTTTTCCTTCGATCAGTTTGTGATTCAGATAAATCTGCTGATCGTAGTACGCTTTCCACATACTGTCCCTGCCCGTAGGTAGCCATCAGATACATGTTCAGCAAGGCTGCGCAGCGGTTCAGGTGAAATTCGCCGGTCGGAACCCGGTAGAGTCCCAAGTCGGGTGATTCGGTATCGGTATATCCGGTGGAGGTAATAAAGAAAACAACATTCTGCAGACCCACTTTCTTGTCAATGATGTCCAGTAAAGAGGCGATGCTCCGATCGAGTCGTACGTATGTATCCTGCATCTCCATGGCACATTCCTGTACGCTCTTATGGGCGTAGTTGCCTGCATAGTAGGTCAGTGCCAGCATGTCGGGGACATGATCTTTGCCCATTGTGCTCTTATCCAGCAGTTCTTCTGTCAGCGTATTGATTTCATCGTTGATAAAAGGGCTTGTAATCAGTCGTTTGTATTTATTGACACGATCGTCGTCAAATTTGTATTTAAAAGCAGCATCTCTCCATTCGGGAAGGAAACTGTAGCTTTGTACCGGATGGACAGGAGTCCATGTCATATCGGCAATGCGGAAGTCGATGGCATTCCGGTCGTTATACTGGCTTACCCACCATGGAAACTCGCTATAATAGGTCGTTCCACACCATTTTCCGGTTGTGTTGTTGAGCCAGAATGCGCCATTTCCGGCATGTCCTGCTGCAAGAATGGCAGCGTCGCGGAATGGAGCGATGGCATATACCAATCCCTCGTTACGGGTGGCTATCTTCAGCTCATCGGCTATCGTAGAGGTCAGGAGATGGGAAGGCGAAGAGCTTTCGTTTGTATAATTGCCCATGAAAGCGGGGTCGTCTACGCAACTCACAGTGCGCAGTGTCGATACATCCATCCATCGTTTGCCGATAATGCCGTTGACCGAAGGAGTGGTGCCTGTATAAATAGCGGCTATGGCTGATGCGCGGTCCGTGCCGCTGAAAGTATATTCGGCATTCCGGAACACACGTCCTTCTTTCCAGAGCCTTCTGAATCCCCTGTCGCCATACAGTGTTGAAAAAGCTTCGAGATAGTCCGTACGTAACTGGTCTATGGTGAGACCTACCACTAATTTCGGGGTAGATGGAAGTGGCTGGGCTTGCAGTCCGGTAAAGGTAAAGTACGGTCAGTATGGAGGTTAATAGTCCTTTCATTTAGCTTTTTTGTATGTCAGAATAAGATTGCTTGCAGAACGTATTAGCAAACAGAGTGCCAAAGGTAATACTGCTAAGTCGAAATTTTGTGGTATTACCGGAAAAAGCACTATAAAAAGTGTTAAAAACAATGCAGTTCAGTAGATGATAGCTGCTTTTGCGTCGCTTTCGTTCGTCGTTTATAAAGAAAGGGAGGCAGAGCAGATGCCCCGGATGGAAGACAAACAGCAAAAGTAATTGGAGCCTACCGTGGGGTGTTCGGAGAAAAGAGCAAAGGAAAGCAATGATGCATCCTGCGATGCCCGCTGCCGCAAATACTGAGATATCCAGTCCCCAAAGACTCTTTTTCTTGCGTAGACCATAGACGGTAGCCATTCCGATTGCGATAAACACAAGAAGGGACAATCGGATGGGGGTCAGCATATTCAGATATCATTTTCTGTGGAGCCGGATACATCCGGTTCACAGTCAATAATTTTTTGAGTGGAAGCCACCAGTGCTTTGTTGTCTGAAGTGTTGGCTATGCGTGCTCCGGCAAAAGCATCCATCAGATAAAACGGAGCGAACATCATTTGTCTATCGTTGATGGGGCGGTCGGCCTGGCTGCCTATGCAGAAATCGATTCCGAATTGTGCCCAAGGATGTCCTTTCGTGTATTGATGGACAATATCCCGATAAGATTTCGTTTCGCCATTTTCGGTGTGTGCATTGCTGAAGAGCAATTGGCTACCGCTTTTTTGCAGACTCTCTTCCACCTTGTCCCGTGGACGGGTAGCGCAGTTGTCGTAGAAAAAGTTATAGCGGTATATCCGGTTTTCCGGACGGTAATTTTCTTCCAGAAGGGTGATTAACTGTTGTTGTTCTTCGGCTGTCAGATTGAGCGTCTGCTGCCATACACTGCGTCCGAAGTATTCGTATTCGGCGGCAAAACGGCGGTAATCTTCCACCCCCAATTGATAATCGGTCTTGCCGAGTGCGAAACGCAGGATGAAGTTGGGGGTGTTGAAACTGAACAAGCCATAATTGTATACCCGGTCGATGCCTCGTGCCGGTTCTTCGTAACGGATAGCCGTGTGCCCGAAGAGCGAATAGATTTCTTCACCCGGAGCGCATGTCAACAGGCTGATCCGGATGGAATCAGCGGTGGACAGACTTTCCGTTCCCCATGTCAGAATCGGGAAGATTGAAAAAACAATCAGGAGTAAATGTCGCAACTTTGAGTTCATGTGGCAAAGATACTGCTTTTGTGGGAATAAAATGGCCGGTTCAATGAATTTATTTGTCTCTTTTCGTCAATCGCGGGGCAATTTGTTCCTGAGCGCAGGGGTTGTGCTTCCCCGAGCGTCGGGCTGCAGGCCTTCGGCTGCCGGGCTGCGGTTTGTGAATAGCCGGACTTCGATTTGTTCGTGACGCGTTTCCTCGGGGTGCGTTTTGGGGAGACTGTCGTCAGCGGCAGCAACAGTTTTTTGAGCTTCCGTCCATTCTTCTTGTTGTATTCTGTTTTGTTTTGTATTGTAGGCTATTGGGGGATATTCTGTTTTTTTGTCTCTATATGCTTATTAATCAGTAATGAAAACTCGTTGCTGGTTTTTGGATTTTCTGCTTGTTTTTGTTTATGCCTTCCGGCTCTCTTTTCCGCACTTTTCCAGCGAAGATTCCGGGAGAGGAAAGTAGTTTTACCGAATCGGCTGTCTGGACGTTTTTTTTATTTTTCTCTATGCCGCTGCTTTTTTATTCGCTATTTCGGTATTTGAATAAATTTTATCTCTTATCTTTGCGCCCTCAAACAGAGAGAAAGTGAACTTAATTATCGATATTGGAAATACAGTAGCCAAAGTAGCGCTTTTCGACCGGACTTCTATGGTAGAAGTTGTTTACGACTCTAATCAGTCCCTGGATTCCTTGGAGGCTGTTTGTAATAAGTATGATGTTCGGAAAGCAATTGTTGCTACGGTTATAGACTTAAACGAGTGTGTGCTGGCTCAGTTGAACAAGCTTCCTGTCCCCGTCTTATGGTTAGACAGCCATACGCCGCTTCCGGTAATAAACTTGTATGAAACCCCCGAAACTCTCGGTTATGACCGGATGGCTGCCGTGGTGGCGGCCCATGATCAGTTTCCGGGTAAAGACATTTTGGTGATTGATGCGGGTACTTGCATCACTTACGAATTTGTTGATTCTTTGGGACAGTATCATGGGGGCAATATTTCGCCCGGACTCTGGATGCGGCTGAAAGCACTCCATCAATTTACCGGACGTTTGCCGTTGGTTCATGCCGAAGGATGCATGCCGGATATGGGAAAAGATACTGAAACTGCTATTCGTGCAGGTGTAAAGAAAGGGATAGAATACGAAATTACAGGGTATATTACGGCTATGAAGCATAAATATCCTGAACTTTTGGTTTTTTTAACGGGCGGAGATGATTTTTCTTTTGATACGAAATTAAAAAGTGTCATCTTTGCAGATAGATTTTTAGTGTTGAAAGGATTAAATAGAATATTAAACTATAATAATGGTAGGATATAAACAGACACTTTGTGCGCTTCTGCTCACGATATTATTACCCGGAGTGGCAATCGCTCAAAATAATACAAACTCTCCTTATACACGATATGGCTATGGTCAGTTGGCTGATCAGTCATTTGCAAACAGTAAAGCAATGGGAGGGATCGCTTACGGATTGCGCGATGGATCACATATCAATCCGTTGAATCCTGCTTCTTATACGGCTATTGATTCGTTGACCTTTCTTTTTGACGGAGGGTTTTCGATGCAAAATACAAACTTTAGTAGTGAAGGCACCAAGTTGAATGCGAAAAATTCAAGTTTTGACTACATAGCGATGCAGTTTCGTCTACACCAGCGCGTGGCCATGAGTATCGGTCTGCTGCCCCTACTCGAGTGTAGGCTATAATATGGCCAAGGCGAACAACGACGTTGCGTCGGAAGAAGCGCGGAGCGTCACTTCATTTGCCGGAGACGGAGGCTTGCATCAGCTTTACGTAGGTCTGGGAGTAAAGGTGCTGAAAAACCTTTCAGTCGGTGCCAACGTATCGTACTTCTGGGGGGAGATCACGCGTCAGGCGCGTATTACTTTTCCTTATAATGACAACGCTTTCGCTTTTCAGCATGTAGACTATTTGTCCGTGCGCGATTATAAGCTGGACTTCGGCGCGCAATACACACAGCAGCTGGGTAGGAAGCATGCGGTTACATTAGGTGTAGTGTTCTCGCCTAAAAAAGATTTGCATAACGAAGCTTATGTACAAAGATCGACGCTTACGAACTCCAACAGCACGCAGGCCGTCACTACGAATACGGTCGATACGGTGGCTACCTTTGGAATGCCCAATAGCTTTGGGGTGGGACTTACGTACGAGTATGACAAACGTCTGATCGTGGGAGCTGATTTTAATTTGCAGAAGTGGGGCGACGTGACCTATATGAATCAGCCGAATGCTTTTTGTGATGCGATGAAAATTTCAGTGGGTGCCGAGTATATGCCGAGTCGTTTCTCGCGTAGTTATCTGGCGCATATCAAATACCGCGTCGGAGGATATTATTCGGAACCTTACTATAAAATAAGAGGGGAGAGAGCCTCTCGTGAGTATGGAGTAACGGCCGGTTTGGGATTACCTCTTCCGGGTTCACGCTCGCTAATCAACGTTTCGGCTCAATATATTAAAGTACATGGTCTGAAAGCCGGTATGGTAGATGAAAATACATTGCGTTTGAGCATTGGAATCACGTTCAATGAAGGCTGGTTCTTCAAACGTAAAGTTAAATAATAGAGAGAATAGACGGTATTATATAACAACTAAAATTTAGATACAATGAAAAATTAAAACGCTTTGTGGCTGTGTTGTTTCTTTCGGCGGGAGCAACAACTGTGGTAGCACAGGACGACGCTAATTGTAATTCGAACAGTAGTATTTCTCACGAAGCAGTGAAAGCTGGTAACTTTAAAGATGCTTATACTCCGTGGAAAGCTGTTTTGGAGAACTGCCCGACTCTTCGTTTCTATACCTTCACAGACGGTTATAAAATTCTGAAAGGGTTGCTGGGGCAGATCAAAGACAGAAACTCTGCAGAATACAAAAAGTATTTTGATGAGTTGATGAATACGCACGATTTGCGTATGAAGTATACTCAGGAATTCTTGGGAAAAGGTGTAAAAGTATCGTCGGAAGATGAAGCACTGGGCATTAAAGCTGTCGATTATATTGCATTTGCTCCGAAGGTGGATGTAAATCAAGCTTATGATTGGTTGAAAAAATCGGTGGACGCTGCGAAAGCTGAGTCTGCAGCTGCTACATTGTTCTATTTCTTGCAGATGTCTCACGATAAACTGAAGGAAGATCCGGCTCACAAAGAGCAGTTTATTCAGGACTATCTGGCTGCATCCGAATATGCAGACGATGCTATAGCTGCTGCTGACAAAGAGAGTGTGAAGAAAGCTTTCGGAGGTATCAAAGATAATCTGGTAGCTCTGTTCATTAACAGCGGTACTGCCGATTGTGAATCACTGCAAGGTATCTATGGACCTAAAGTAGAAACCAATCAGACTGATTTGAATTATTTGAAGAAAGTCATCAGTATTATGAAGATGATGAAGTGTACGGATAGTGACGCTTATCAGCAGGCTTCATTCTATGTATACAAGATTGAGCCTTCGGCTGAGGCTGCTACCGGATGTGCATACCAGGCCTATAAGAAAGGGGATATCGATGGTTCTGTGAAGTTCTTTGACGAAGCGATCAACCTCGAGACAGACAATGCAAAGAAAGCAGAAAAGGCTTATGCTGCTGCCAGTGTTTTGACTACTGCCAAGAAATTGTCTCAGGCAAGATCTTATGCTCAGAAAGCAATCAGCTTCAATGAAAACTATGGTGCTCCTTATATCCTTATCGCCAACTTGTATGCTATGAGTCCTAACTGGAGTGATGAATCGGCTTTGAACAAGTGTACTTATTTTGCTGTTATCGACAAATTGCAGAAAGCTAAATCTGTAGATCCGAGTGTAACAGAAGAAGTTAACAAAATGATCAGCAGATATTCCGCTTATACTCCGCAGGCTAAAGACTTGTTTATGTTGGGCTACAAAGCCGGCGACCGCATCACTATCGGTGGTTGGATTGGAGAGTCTACAACGATCAGATAAATCTATGTTGCGACAACAAAGTAACAGTTTATTAAATAAAAGTTTGAGCATAACAATTGTCTTCGGGGCAATTGTTATGCTTCTTTTATTTTCTTCCTGTGGCGGGAGAAATAAGGCGATGGCCGATGCCATTACCGAGCGGGATTCACTGCCTGTTATGGATACACGAGGGGTAACGACCCTTATATCCGATTCCGGTGTCACACGTTACCGGGTCAACACTGAAGAATGGTTGATCTTTGATAAGAAGAAACCCTCGTATTGGGCTTTTGAGAAGGGCATTTATCTGGAACAGTTCGATTCACTCTTTCATATAGATGCGAGTATAAAGGCGGATACGGCTTATTATTATGATCGTGACCGGCTTTGGAAACTTATTGGAAATGTAGATATTAAGAGTCTGAAGGGCGATCATGTGACCACCGAGTTGTTATATTGGAATGAAGCCACCAAGAAAGTGTATACCGATAAGTTTGTCCGGATGGAAAAACCGGATCAGATTATGACCGGATATGGCTTTGAGTCAGACGATCAGTTTATGAAGCCGGTTGTTCATAACATATCCGGTATAGTATATATCGATGAAGATGCCGAAAAGGCAAAAACAGATTCTGTAAACTAACTATGAGCATCATTATTTACCTGTTGATTACGATGGCATTTTCTGCTTTCTTTTCGGGAATGGAGATTGCTTTTGTTTCGGTAGACAAACTTCGTTTTGAAATGAACCGGAAAGGAGGGGTATCATCGCGTATCCTTTCGCTATTCTTCCGGAATCCCAATGATTTTATTTCGACCATGCTGGTCGGGAATAACATCGCTCTGGTTATCTATGGTATATTGATGGCACAGATTATCGGCGACAATTTGCTGGCCGGATGGATCACCAATCATTTTGTAATGGTATTGGTACAGACCGTGATCTCCACACTGATCATCTTGGTGACAGGAGAGTTTCTGCCCAAAACGCTTTTTAAGATCAATCCCAATCTGGCCCTGAATGTCTGTGCAGTTCCTCTTTTCATCTGTTATGTTGTTCTCTATCCTATATCTAAATTTTCGTCGGGAGTCTCTTACCTCTTTCTTCGCCTGTTTGGGATGAAAGTGAACAAGGAAGCCTCTGCGAAAGCCTTTGGTAAGGTAGATCTGGATTATTTTGTCCAGTCGAGTATAGACAATGCCGAAAGTGAAGAAACTCTGGACACGGAAGTGAAAATCTTTCAGAATGCACTCGACTTCTCGGCGGTCAAGATACGCGACTGCATCGTTCCACGGACAGAAGTGGTAGCTGTTGCGCTGGATACATCCCTTGAAGAACTTAAAGGCCGGTTTGTTGAGTCCGGTATATCAAAAATAATTGTCTACGATGGTAATATAGATAATGTGGTGGGATACATTCATTCGTCCGAAATGTTTCGTAGCCCGAAAGATTGGCGCGATCATGTGAAAGAAGTTCCCATTGTGCCTGAAACGATGGCGGCCCATAAACTGATGAAGCTGTTTATGCAACAGAAAAAGACCATTGCCGTGGTAGTGGATGAATTTGGAGGAACTTCGGGCATTGTCAGCCTTGAAGACCTTGTTGAAGAAATTTTTGGTGACATCGAAGACGAACACGACAACACTTCCTATATTTGTAAGCAGATCGGTGAGCATGAATACGTGCTTTCGGCCCGTTTGGAAATAGAAAAAGTAAACGAAACTTTTAATCTGGAGCTTCCCGAATCCGATGACTATCTAACGGTGGGAGGATTAATCTTGAATCAATACCAGAGCTTTCCGAAATTGCACGAATTGGTCTCTGTCGGTAAATATCAGTTTAAGATAATTAAGGTTACAGCAACGAAAATCGAACTTGTTCGACTGAAAGTAATGGAATAATGATCGATAGCTGTAATTTTTTAGCTAATAAATAGATGCATATTAGCATTTTTTGTATCTTCGTGCGCTAAAACCAAAGATGAAGAAAATAATAATAACAAATAAATCGTATTAATCAAAATGGCAACATTACAAAACATTAGATCCAAAGGACCCCTGTTGGTGATCGTTATTGGTTTGGCTTTGTTTGCTTTCATTGCGGGCGATGCCTGGAAAGTTCTCCAGCCACACCAATCGCATGATGTAGGCGAAGTCAATGGAGAAACTCTTTCTGCTCAGGACTACCAGAACATGGTAGAAGAATATACCGAGGTTATCAAGTTCTCAAGCGGAATGAGTTCATTGAATGATGAACAGACCAATCAGGTGAAAGACGAAGTATGGCGTAGCTATGTGAACAATAAACTGATTGAAAAAGAAGCGAAGAAGCTCGGTATTACTGTTTCGAAGGCTGAAATTCAATCAATCATTAACGAAGGTGTGAATCCGTTGCTGCAGCAGACCCCGTTCCGCAATCCTCAAACGGGCGCTTTCGATAAAGATATGTTGAAGAAATTCTTGGCTGACTACTCTAAAATGGACAAGACCAAGATGCCGTCTCAATATGTGGAATACTATGAAGGAATGCACAAACTTTGGTCATTTGTAGAAAAAGACACTGATCCAGAGCCGTTTGGCGGAAAAAATACCAGGCACTGGTGACTAAAGCTCTTTTCTCTAATCCGGTTGAAGCACAGGATGCATTCGACGCAAGAGTAAACCAGTCGGATGTTCTGTTGGCTGCTGTTCCTTATTCTTCTATTGTAGACTCTACTATCACAGTGAAAGAGTCTGAACTGAAAGATCTCTATAACAAGAAGAAAGAACAGTTCAAACAATATGTTGAAACACGCAACATCAAGTACATCGATGTACAGGTGACAGCCAGTGCAGAAGACAGAGCTGCTATCCAGCAAGAAGTGACTGATTATACAAACCAACTGGCTACTGCCAATGGTGATTATACTACTTTCATCCGTTCTACCGGATCGGAATATCCGTATGTTGATTTGTACTATACCAAGAAAGCTTTCCCGTCAGATGTAGTTGCACGCATGGATTCAGCTTCGATTGGACAAGTATATGGCCCTTACTACAATGCAGGCGACAATACTATCAATTCGTTCAAGGTGTTGTCTAAAGTGGCTGCTGCCGATTCTGTACAGTTCCGTCAGATTCAGGTTTACACAGAAGACGCTGCTAAAACAAAAGCTTTGGCTGACAGCATCTATACTGCTATTAAGGGTGGGGCCGACTTTACGGCTTTGGCTAAGAAGTACGGACAAACAGGTGAATCCAACTGGATTTCGTCTGCTAACTACGAAAATGCACAGGTTGATGGCGATAACTTGAAATTTATCAGCACTATCAACAATCTGGGAGTAAACGAACTCTCTAACGTAGCATTGGGACAAGGCAATATCATTTTGCAGGTGACTGATAAGAAAGCTGTGAAAGATAAATATAAAGTTGCCGTTATCAAGCGTGCGGTTGAGTTCAGCAAAGAAACTTATAATAAAGCTTATAATGAATTCAGCCAGTTTATTGCAGCTAACCCGACAGTAGACAAGGTTGCGGCCAATGCTGAAGAATCAGGCTATAAATTGCTCGAAAGAAATGATCTGTATAGCTCAGAACACGGAATCGGTGGTATCAGAGGGACTAAAGAAGCACTGAAATGGGCCTTTGCTGCAAAACCGGGTGAAGTTTCCGGTTTATATGAATGTGGCGAAAGCGACCGCATGTTGGTTGTTGGCCTGGTTAGCGTGATCGAAGAAGGTTATCGTCCTTTGGCCCAGGTTCAGGATCAGTTGAGAGCTGAAATCATTCGTGATAAGAAAGCTGAGAAGATCATGGCCGACATGAAGGCTGCCAATGCAACTACAATTGCCCAGTACACATCGATGGCCAATGCAGTAAGTGATTCTGTAAAACACGTAACATTTGCAGCGCCTGCTTATGTAGCCGCTTTGCGTAGTAGTGAGCCGCTGGTAGGCGCATACGCTTCGGTTTCGGATATCAATAAGCTGAGCGCTCCTATCAAGGGTAATGGCGGTGTGTTTGTGTTGCAGGTATATGCCAAAGATAAGCTGAACGAAACATTCGATGCCCAATCAGAAGAGGCTACATTGGAAAACATGCATGCCCGTCTGGCAAGTCGTTTTATGAACGATCTTTATCTGAAAGGCGATGTAAAAGATAAACGATACCTGTTCTTCTAAAAACGGATTTGTTTTTTAGATAACGTCGTTTTAATATACGAAAGGCTGTTCCGCACGGAACGGCCTTTCTTTCTATCTCTTTCCCTCTTCCTATTAACTTTTTGTCCCTTCTCTTTTTTAAAATCGACTTTTTATTCCTTACATTTGCATGAATAAATAAATATTTGTAGTAAATATGCCCAAATATCCGCTTTTAGGAATGACCCTTACCGAATTGCAATCTGTCACCAAAGATTTGGGGATGCCTGCTTTTGCAGCCAAACAGATCGCTTCCTGGTTATACGATAAAAAAGTGACTTCTATTGATGAAATGACCAATCTGTCGTTGAAGCATAGAGAGTTGCTCAAGGGAGAGTATGATTTGGGGATATCCGCGCCTGTTGATGAGATGCGTTCCGTAGATGGTACGGTGAAGTATCTTTATCAGGTGAGTGACAATCATTTTGTTGAAGCGGTGTATATTCCGGACGAGGATCGGGCGACATTGTGCGTGTCTTCTCAGGTAGGCTGTAAAATGAACTGTAAGTTCTGCATGACGGGTAAACAAGGATTTACCGCAAGTCTGACAGCCAATCAGATCTTGAATCAAATCGCAGCATTGCCAGAGCGGGATAAGTTGACTAATGTCGTGATGATGGGGATGGGCGAGCCTCTCGATAATTTGGATGAAGTATTAAAAGCACTGCATATCCTGACCGCTTCGTATGGATACGGATGGAGCCCCAAGCGTATTACTTTGTCGTCTGTAGGATTGCGGAAAGGACTTCAACGCTTTATTGAAGAAAGCGAATGCCATCTGGCTATCAGCCTGCATTCTCCTTTTCCTTCACAACGTTCTGAGCTGATGCCGGCCGAAAGGGCTTTCTCGATTAAAGAAATGGTCGATCTGTTAAAAAACTATGATTTTAGTAAACAGCGCAGACTTTCGTTTGAATACATTGTTTTTAAGGGCGTCAATGATTCGCTGATTTATGCTAAGGAGCTGTTGAAATTGCTGCGTGGGCTTGACTGCCGGGTGAACTTAATCCGGTTTCATGCCATTCCCGGGGTAGACCTCGAGGGTGCCGGTATGGAGACTATGACGTCATTTCGTGACTACCTGACCTCACATGGACTGTTCACTACCATTCGAGCTTCCCGGGGAGAAGATATTTTTGCCGCTTGCGGGATGTTATCGACGGCTAAACAGGAGGAGAGTAACAAGAATTAATATAAATTATCAGCACATTGGATGAAAGTATACGACCATTTCGTAGATTTGTGAAAACATTAAAATTGATGCATATGAAAAAGTACCTGTTTTACCTCAGTATGGCTCTTGTAGCAGTAGTGTTGTTTTCTTGTAAAAGCGGCAAGAAAAGTGTGTTTACTCCAACTTCCAGCGGACGTGCTTATGAAGTCCTCGTTGTGGTTGAGAAGCCTGTGTGGGAGCGTCCTGCCGGTAGAGCTTTGTACAATGTGCTCGATACAGATGTGCCCGGACTTCCGCAATCGGAACGTTCGTTCAGGATCATGTCTACTTCTCCCAAAGATTTTGATGCGATCCTGAAGTTGGTGCGCAACATTATTATCGTAGATATACAGGACATTTATACCCAACCTAAATTCAAGTATGCCAAGGATGTATATGCATCTCCCAGATGATTTTGACTATTCAGGCTCCGGACGAGGCATCGTTTGAGAAGTTTGTCGAAGAGAACAAACAGCCGATTATAGACTTCTTTACCCGTGCCGAAATGAACCGTCAGATCTCTTTCCTGGAGAAAAATCATAATGACTATATTTCGACGAAAGTAGGTAGCATGTTCAACAGTGATATCTGGCTTCCGGCCGAACTGAGCAGTTCGAAGACAGGAGAAGACTTTTTCTGGGCAGGTACTAATGCCGCTACCGGCGACCAGAACTTTGTAATCTACTCTTATCCTTATACGGATAAGGATACCTTTACGAAAGAGTTCTTTATCCATAAGCGAGATTCAGTGATGAAGGCTAATATTCCGGGTGCCAAAAGAGGGTATGTACATGGCGACTGATTCGTCTACCGTAGAGGTTCGTCCGATTGATATTCATGGAGATTACACAATGGAAGCACGCGGACTGTGGCGCATAAAGGGCGATTTCATGGGTGGCCCGTTTGTTTCGCACACCCGTCTGGATAAAGCCAGCCACCGTATTATCACTACAGAAGTATTTATTTACTCACCCGATAAAATGAAACGTGACCTGATGCGCCGATTGGAAGCATCTCTGTATACTTTGCAACTTCCTACCGAGAAGGCGCAGGAACAGATTCCGATGGGCATAGAGCAGGAGGAGAAAACTAACAAATAACAAAATGGAAGATAACAAAATAAAAATTGGCATCACTCAGGGAGACATAAACGGGGTAGGATACGAAGTCATTTTAAAAACGTTTGCCGACCCCGTCATGTTGGAACTCTGTACACCGGTCATTTACGGCTCTCCGAAAGTGGCTGCATATCACCGCAAGTCGCTCGATTTGCCTACTAACTTCAGTATTGTCAATACCGCTGCAGAAGCTGCCCACAATCGCCTGAGCGTGGTCAACTGTACGGATGACGAGGTGAAAGTAGAGTTCTCAAAACCCGATCCGGAAGCCGGTAAAGCAGCTTTGGGAGCACTTGAGAAGGCGATAGAGGAGTTCAGGGAAGGCTTGATCGATGTCATAGTGACGGCTCCTATCAATAAGCATACGATTCAGTCCGAAGGATTTGCTTTTCCCGGACATACGGAATATATCGAACAACGTCTGGGGAATGGTTCAAAATCACTGATGATCCTGATGAAAGAGGATTTCCGGGTAGCTTTGGTAACAGGACATATTCCGGTTCGCGAGATAGCCTCTTCAATAACCAAGGAACTGATTCAGGAGAAACTTGCCATATTCAACCGGTCGTTGAAACAGGATTTCGGGATTGGTGCGCCGCGCATCGCAGTGTTGGCACTGAATCCGCATGCCGGAGACGACGGATTGCTCGGTACGGAAGAACAGGAAATCATTTCTCCTGCTATTCAGGAAATGGCTGCCAAGGGAATCTTGTGCTATGGCCCTTATCCGGCTGACGGATTTATGGGATCGGGCAATTTTACCCATTTTGACGGAGTACTGGCCATGTACCACGATCAGGGATTGGCTCCGTTCAAGGCATTGGCCATGGATGAAGGTGTGAACTATACTGCCGGTTTGCCGGTGATACGCACTTCGCCCGCTCATGGCACAGCCTATGATATTGCAGGAAAAGGCGTTGCTTGCGAAGATTCATTCCGTCAGGCTATTTATGTAGCGATCGACGTATTCCGTAACCGCCAACGTGAGAAGGAAGCACATGCCAATCCGTTACGTAAACAATATTACGAGAAACGAGACGACAGTGATAAACTGAAGCTCGATACAGTAGATGATGATATTTAATCAGGAAGGGAGTTTAGTGCGAATATGACAAAAGCGGAAATACAACAGGTAAAACTAAGGTTCGGTATTATTGGTAACACTGAAGCTTTGACGCGTGCGATAGATGTTGCCATACAGGTGGCACCTACCGATTTGTCCGTGCTAATAACCGGAGAGAGTGGTGTCGGTAAGGAAAGTTTCCCTCAGATCATTCACCAATACAGTCGCCGAAAGCATGGACAGTATATTGCTGTCAACTGTGGTGCTATTCCTGAAGGAACCATCGATTCGGAACTGTTCGGTCATGAAAAAGGGGCTTTTACGGGAGCCATTGGTGAGCGAAAGGGCTATTTTGGTGAAGCCGATGGCGGAACTATTTTTCTGGATGAAGTCGGAGAATTGCCTTTGCCCACGCAGGCACGTTTGCTTCGTGTACTCGAGAGTGGGGAGTTTATAAAAGTAGGCTCCTCCAAAGTACAGAAAACGGATGTCCGCATTGTGGCTGCTACCAATGTCAATTTGACCCAGGCCATTGCAGAGGGACGTTTCCGTGAGGATTTATACTATCGTCTCAATACGGTGCCCATCCAGATCCCTCCTTTGCGGGAGCGTGGAGAAGATGTGCTGTTACTGTTCCGTAAGTTTGCAAGTGACTTTGCAGAGAAGTATCGTATGCCCGCCATACAGCTGACCGAAGATGCCAAACGGGTTTTGCTGTCTTATTCCTGGCCGGGTAATGTGCGTCAGTTGAAGAATATCACGGAGCAAATCTCTATAATTGAGACTAACCGTGAGATTAATGCCCCTATCTTGCAATCTTATCTGCCTGCTCAGAGTACGCAGCGATTGCCTGCCCTGTTCGGTGTAAAGACAGGGAAGAGCTTCGAAAGTGAACGTGAAATCTTATATCAGGTCCTTTTTGACATGCGACAAGATGTGACCGAACTGAAAAAGCTTGTACACGAAATCATGTCCGAGCGCGGAGCGGTAACCTCCAATGTCGGTACGTTTTATACGCCGGCTCCGGTAGTAGCCCCTACGCCCTCAGTGCCTGCCATCATTCATCCGGTCAAGCCCAATTGTCCCGATGACGATGACATACAAGATACCGAAGAGTATGTGGAAGAGTCGCTTTCGTTGGATGAAGTCGAGAAAGAAATGATACGTAAAGCCCTTGAAAAGCATCATGGCAAGCGAAAAAGCGCGGCAAAGGATCTTAATATATCCGAGCGTACCCTTTACCGAAAAATAAAAGAATATGGATTGGAATAAAAAGATAATGCGAATTTCACTGCTGGTTTTCACACTGGTAGTAGAATTTCGTGTACTGTTTCTTATAAGTTTAATGGTGGTAATATCAATTACGATAAGGTAAAGACTATCTCTATTGCCGACTTTCCTATTAAGTCGGACTATGTTTATGCACCGTTAGGCACTAAGTTCAACGAGGACCTGAAAGACATTTTCCTTCGTCAGACCCGTCTGAAACTGGTGAATAACAATGCCGACCTCGAGATTGATGGAGAGATTACCGGATATAACCAGTATAACCAGGCTGTTTCGGCCGACGGATACTCTTCTGAAACCAAGCTGACCATCACAGTGAATGTTCGTTTTGTGAACAATACGAATCATGAACAGGACTTCGAGCAACAGTTCTCGGCTTTCCGTGTTTATGATTCGAGGGAGTTGCTGACAGCCGTTCAGGACGGACTGATTGCGGAGATGACTAAAGAGATTACAGATCAAATATTTAACGCAACGGTAGCAAACTGGTAATTAGAATGATTTCTGCTAACTTACAACAATGGATTCAGCATCCGGAAACGCTGAATAAAGATACTTTGTACGAGTTGCGAACGCTTGTCACACGCTATCCTTATTTTCAGTCACTGCGATTACTCTATCTTAAAAATCTATATTTGTTGCACGATATCTCTTTCGGTGCCGAGCTTCGTAAAGCCATATTGCATGTGGCTGATCGCCGGAAGCTGTTTTATCTGATTGAGGGTGAACGATATATTTTGAAACCTCGGAAAAAGAACGCACTTCCCGAAACAGAAGTTTTAGAGGAAGAGCCCAGCCTCGATCGTACGCTTTCCCTGATCGATGCTTTTCTGGCCACCGTGCCCGAAGAGGTTTCAGCCCAGACAAGCCTGGACTATGCAACGGACTATACCACCTATTTGCTACAAGAAGACGATACACCGGAACTGGAAGAAACTCCCAAACTTCGCGGTCATGAATTGATTGACGGCTTTATCGAAAGAAGTGAAGAAGAAACATCCATCCGTTTGCAACCGGCAGATGAAAATAAAGCTATCTCCGAAGAAGAGGAAGAGAGCGAGACGCATCATGAAGAAGATGAAGATGATAGCTGTTTCACCGAAACATTGGCCAAAATATACGTCAAACAGCATCGATATTCCAAGGCACTTGAAATTATTAAAAAATTAAGTTTGAAATATCCAAAAAAAAATGCTTACTTTGCAGACCAAATCAGATTTTTAGAGAAATTGATTATTAACGCTAAATCAAAATAACAAAATGTACTTATTATTAGTTATCTTAATGGTTATTGCAGCCATACTGATGTGCTTCATTGTGTTGATTCAGAACTCAAAAGGCGGTGGTCTTGCTTCAGGGTTCTCATCATCTAACCAGATTATGGGTGTACGCAAAACTACAGACTTTCTGGAAAAAGCAACTTGGGGCTTAGCTGCATTTATGGTTGTGATGAGCATTGCTACTGCGTATGTCGTTCCGACTTCTTCTTCTAAAACACAAGATGTCATTATGGAACAGGCACAGCAGGAAGAGCAGACCAACCCTTATAACCTGCCCGTAGGTACTACTGCACCGAAGACAGACGCTGCTGCTCCGGTTGAAGCACCTGCCACAGAAACTCCGGCTACTCCGGCAAACTAACAACAGATTCTTTTTAAGAAACGATAAGCGAAGCTGCAATTTCAAACCGAAACTTGCAGCTTCGCTTATTTTTTGCCGTAAAATGCATCTTTTTGTTAGGCATACAAGGCAGATTTAGTTACCTTTGTTCGCAATAACACTTTTACTAATTTCTGAGTTTAAATATTACAATGACAGAACAATTGAAAAACAAATTGAGTGACTCCAAAACACTTCGTTGGAGTGTGCTCGCTCTGGTCGCATTTACTATGCTATGCGGCTATTTCCTCACCGACGTAATGTCTCCTCTAAAACCCATGCTTGAGAAAGAGCTTCTCTGGGATAGTTTGGACTACGGATTCTTTACCAGTGCTTACGGGTGGTTCAATGTATTCCTATTGATGCTGATTTTCGGTGGTATCATTTTGGATAAGATGGGAGTTCGTTTCACCGGAATGGGAGCTTGCTTATTGATGGTGTTTGGTTGTGGACTGAAATACTATGCGATTTCTACTACTTTTCCTGAGGGAGCTTTGATTATGGGTTTCAAGACTCAGGTCTTTCTGGCGGCTTTAGGATACGCTATCTTTGGTGTCGGCGTAGAGATCGCCGGTATCACCGTCTCTAAGATTATCGTGAAATGGTTTAAAGGTAAAGAGATGGCTTTGGCTATGGGACTTGAGATGGCAACCGCACGTATCGGTACCACTTTGGCTATGGTGCTTACCGTTCCCATTGCCGATTATTTCGGCTATACGGATGAAAGCGGCAGTTTCCATACCAATATTCCGATGCCTATTTTGTTGTGCCTGATCATGCTGTGCATCGGTACTATCGCCTTTTTCATTTATACCTTTTATGATAAGAAACTTGACGCTTCTTTAGATGCTCAGGGAGAAGAACCGGAAGAACCGTTCCGTATGAAGGACGTTATGCTGATTGTCACCAATAAAGGCTTCTGGCTGATTGCTTTATTGTGTGTACTATTCTATTCTGCTGTTTTCCCCTTTATTAAATATGCAACCGACTTGATGGTGCAGAAGTATAACGTAGACCCTAAGCTGGCCGGAAATATTCCGGGATTACTACCGATAGGTACCATCTTCCTGACTCCGTTGTTTGGTACTCTTTATGACCGTATCGGTAAGGGAGCGACGTTGATGATTATCGGTGCCGTCATGCTGATTGGTGTGCATACTTTGTTTGCGCTTCCCATTCTGAACGTATGGTGGTTTGCCACTGTGATTATGATTGTTCTGGGTATTGCTTTTTCACTGGTGCCTTCGGCCATGTGGCCTTCTGTTCCGAAAATTATTCCGGAGAAACAACTGGGTACTGCCTATGCTTTGATTTTCTGGGTGCAGAACTGGGGATTGATGGGGGTACCTCTGTTGATCGGATGGGTACTGAATTCTTATTGCAAAGGTCCTGTTGTGGATGGAGCGCAGACTTATGACTATACTTTGCCTATGGCTATCTTTGCTTGTTTCGGTGTTTTGGCTCTGATTGTAGCTTTAATGTTGAAAGCGGAAGACAAGAAGAAGGGATACGGACTGCAGGAAGCAAATATCAAAAAATAACAGTATATGGCAGACGTGAAAGAGAAAAATAAATCTTCTGGATGTAATTCCTTTCCGTAGTGAAAAATATTACGGCCGAAAAGGGAAGCGATGGTACCGTTACCATTGCTTTCCCCCGGTTTAAATACGAGTGGATGCGGCGATTCTTGTTGCCTAAAGGAATGTCTGCGGATATTCATGTCCGGCTGGAAGATCATGGCACTGCCGTATGGGAGTTGATTGACGGAAAGAGAACCGTACGCCGGATTATTGAAGAGCTGGCAGAACACTTCAATTATGAAGAAAATTACGAATCACGTATTACGGCTTATATCACTCAGTTGCAGAAAGACGGATTTGTGAAATTAGTGATTGAGAACTGATTGCATTACGATATACTATCGGAATATAATAAAGAGACTCCGGCTGATTTAAAAATGAAGTGCACCCTAAAAGTTAAACATGAACTTTTGGGGTGCACTTCATTTAAGATCGGCCGGAGTTTTTGATTATGTTTTATTCTCCTTCTTCTCTATCTACCTTGATCAAGCCTCCTGTATCCGGGTTGAAAGTAACCTGAACAGTCGATTTCTTATTGAAAAGCGCCGGAGCCAGATATTCGATGGTACCGAATTGTGTGACAGGAAGTTCTCCGTTAAACCATTGCTTTTTCCCCTCCGTTAGTGTTACTTGTGCTTTGCCGGGCACATTATAGGCAATGCCGTCCACCTTCTTTTTGCCATCGTCTTCCGGTACGTTGACGGTTTTCAGATTCTTCAGCGTGATATAAACCGGCTCTCCTGCAAGATCGTTATTAGCAACTATGCCCAGCTTCTTCGAAAAGCGGAAGGCTACTTCGTTGTCCATTTCCTTATCCGGAGTGAGGCGGATGTTGAATATCTTTTTCGTCTTTATTCAAGGTACCCGAGAACATTTCGGTCATGGCAGCCTCTTGTTTTTCCAGGTTGGCAAGCATAATCTTCAGTTGCTCCCCATCTTTGGGCATGTTGTCTGCCTGTCCGCGTACCAGGGCATTTTTACTTTCACGAATGTTATAAATCTCTTTGGCAACCAACTCCGCCATTTTAGCTGTAGAACCTGCCATCAGAATCTCTTCGGTCAGAAAATCACGTGGATTTATCTTCTTTTTCTGTGTCGTGGCGGGTTGCATCGGAGCCGATTTTTTAGGAGATAGCGGTACGTTGATTGATTTTACGATACCATCTTCGGTCAATTCTATTAGCGGAGCTACTGTTTTATCTTTCAGCTTGACAAAATAGGTATGTTCGCTATCGGGGATACCGACAGATTTTGCTTTGACGCTGACCAGTTCCCAATATTCCTGAGGCTCACCCGACACATCGGTCAACCGGAGATAACGGTCGGCATACTTGCTGAATTCTCCCGGAGTATATGTCACTTTATTGACTTTGACTTCAATATTGATTGCTGTTTTAGGAAGTGCATAGGTTACACCGTAATCTTTTCCCCGGGTAACTCCCGCTGTAACTTCGGTCTGGGCATAAGCCGAGGTAGAGAGTAACAGCCCTGTCAGTATAATTAGCTTTTTCATTTCCGGTTTATTTTAACTGGTTTAAAAAACAAAGTTAATGAAGTTATTTGGAAAATCATAAGTTGTTAACTTTTATTCGCTTACCAGACGCCAAGCCAATGGCAGATTACTGATAATGTCTCCTGCCGTCATGCTGATAACGCCTTGCTTTTTGCGTGCGAAATCACCTGCCAGGCCATGTACATAAGTACCGATTTTGGCAGCTTCTTCAGCCGGATATCCCTGTGCGAGCAAAGCCAGCACGACACCTGTCAATACATCTCCGCTTCCGGCTGTTGCCATACCCGGATTACCCGTAGAGTTGAAATAGCACTTGCCCGAGGGGGTGATAATTGCCGAATAGGCTCCTTTTAATATGATATGTACTTTGGCGGTTCGGGCCAGTTCACAGGCCTTCATCAGTCGTTCGTATGAGTTCTGGCATTTGCCCACCATGCGTTCCAGTTCTTTGGGATGGGGAGTCAGAATAGAGCCTTTGGGCAATGTGGTCAGTGCGTGGCGGTGGTTGGCCAATATGTTTAGTGCATCGGCATCCAGTACCAGAGGTGTCTGGCAGCCACTGAGTTGTTCAAGCAGTGCAGCCTCGGTCTCTTCCGAGCGTCCGATGCCCGGACCGATTCCTACAGCCTGATAGTCATCCGTATCTGTAGGGCAGGCAAAGTAGGTATCGCTGGCATCCGATTCGATAATTGCCTCCGGAACCGAAATCTGCAGGATATCATTGTTGCGTATAGGGTGCATGAACTGTCAGTAAGCCTACACCCGAACGCATACAGGCACGGGCTGCCAGTATCGACGCGCCTGCCATGCCGTACGAACCGGCAATCAGCAGAGCATGCCCAAAGTTTCCTTTGTGTGAGAAAGTGTTACGGGGTTTGATCAGAGCGTGTATTTCTTCCGCTTCCAATAAGGCATAATTGCTTTCCGTTTCTTCAATCGCTTCACGACTGAGGTTGATATCCAACAGTTTCCATTCGCCTACGAATTCGGAATTTTCGGTAAAGAGGAAAGCCAGTTTCGGCAATTGCAGGCTCAATGTCAATTGGGCACGGATGATATTGGCTTTTACATTAAATGTGTTCTCTTCTCCCATCAGTCCCGAGGGGATATCGATGGCGACTACGGTGGCAGGCGATGCATTGATATATTTCACTACTGCTGCAAAACCGCCACTTAGCGGCTTATTAAGTCCCGAACCAAAAAGTCCGTCCACTACCAGATGATCCATCGTCAGGGCAGGAGGTACAAACTGTGTGCTTACTTCGCTGAACTTCACATTATCCATCATCTCTACCAGCTCCTTGTTGGTCTGGCAGTCGGCAGACAGTTCCCCTTTCGGGTTAAACAGATAGGCTTCGACCTTGTATTCCTTTTCCGCCAACATTCGGGCTACGGCAAGGGCATCTCCGCCATTGTTGCCCGGTCCGGCAAATACCGTGACGGGAGTTGTGATGTCCCAGCGTTCGGTGATGGCTTTGGTCAGTGCCTGTGCGGCCCGCTCCATCAGGTCGATCGATGCAATCGGTTCATGTTCTATGGTGTAAGCATCCAGTTTCTTGATGCTGCTACTTGGAAAAATCTTCATGGTGAACTTTCATTTTAAGTTTTTGACCCACAAAGATAGCAATTAATATACGAAATCGGGAACTTCTTTTTCTTCTTCTTTTTTTCTGAATACCCCTGTCTTTCCGTAATTCTCCCTGCGGTAGCGTTGGTGCAGGTAGATGAAAGAGCATACAAAAGCAACGAAACAGATTATTCCCACATATCCTGCCATCAGATTGTAGAAAGCTGTCCAGTTAATGTCCGGTGAAAAGAATTCTTTGACAGCCAATACTATGACTGTTCCCGTATAGCCCAGAAAATCATTCATAGCAATGAAGAAACCCACGTTACCTCGAATTTTGAAGCAAGCGATAAAACGGTCGAAGAAGATAGTCTGGAAAGTGAGAAAAGCCAGATAGAGACACAGGCTCTGGATGAATAGCCAGACGATGGCGTTCAGCTGCAATTGTTCGTAACCAAACGAAACGACTGCCATCACTACCATGCTGGCAATGATCAATCCCAGTAATATCGACAGTGCTTTCAAGTTGCTTCTGACGAACACCATTAATCCGAAAATTATCAGAATAATGAGGGTTACTACGCTGTCTACCTGTGCAAACATCCACGAAGAGTATTGAGAGACATCGATAATTTTTACCAGGAAGTCTTCCTTTATATCTCTCAAGATAGTCAGTACCACATTGGCTATAAAGAGCAGAGTGAGGAAAGGCATGAAATTCTTAAATAGCTCCCATCGTTGCTTGCCGTTCAGTGTTTCCCGTTTCGATTTCATGGCAATGTCTTCGGCTGTTGGCTGTGGAAGCCGGTTGAGTGCATATCCCAACAAGGCAAGTAGAGGAAGGGCAACTCCGCCTATCAGGGCAGGCATCCAGAATTCGCTGATGTTCAAAGTGTCCATGACATACAAACCGGCCGACTTGGCGGTACCCGAGCTGATGACCATACTGACTCCGAGTAAGCTGGCAAGAATGTCCGTCATTCGTCTTCCCTCGATAAAGCTAAAAATGATTCCCCACATACATCCCAGTGAAAGTCCGTTCAGAAACATGGCTACTATATTATAAGGTGCGGGCAACAGTCCGAACAATATTAACGAAGCTTCAGCCAGAATTATGGAGATCAGAATAAACTTCATCCGGTTTTCCCGTTTTAATTCGGAGATTAATTTAATTCCGATGAATTTAGAAAGTACATATCCTAATATTTGCGCGATGGTAACTACCACTTTGTAGTCCATTCCAAACGCTTCAAGTCCGTCAAATCCGGCTGCTGTATAAGGCTTTCTCAGTGCATATACCAATGAATAGGAGAGCAGCGCTGCTCCGCCTGCCCAAAGAATGAAAAGGAAATCAGAAATTTTTCTCTGCGAATAAGTTTTTACTTGCTGTACATTGTTCATAACATCTGCTTGTTGTTTTCCGGTGCAAAAATAGGAGGGTAGTGTTACAGACCTGTTACTGAATATATGAATGTTTATTATTAATAGATATTGATAATGAATCTGTTATGTTGTAATGTTTATGTAATATTTATGAAACGGAAACGAAAAGAGCATCGCACTTCCGGGCATCTGTTCATCATAATTTTAACGGGAAGCAGATGCATACCTGCAAATATCTTTTAGGAAATAAATTCCCTATTTCTGGGTATTGCCTGTTTGGGCAGAAACTGTACTTTTTGCCTGAAATATTAAATCAGCAGACAAATGAATAAGAGAGGCTTTGTAAGCAAGATCTTACAGAATTTCCGGAAGCCTGAAGGTTTTTTCGGAAGAATGATACTTTGGGGGATGAATACAGGACATGCATCATTGGCGCAATGGGGGGGAATGTCATGCTTGCAATGGCAACCGGAATGGAGTGTACTCGACATCGGTTGCGGTCGGGTGGTGCCAATTTGCTACAGATCGCACCGCAGCATGCTTTTACGGAAGTGGCGCGTGTGTTAAAGCCCGGTGGATCGTTTCTTATCTGTTGTGAGATAAGCGATCCCGCGCTAATAAAGGGGTTTCTGACGGAATTTGTTGAAGTACGGTATTGTGATGAACTGAAGGCGATTCTTTCCAAAAGTGGTTTTACCGATACGGTCATATTCCGGACGAAGAAAGAAGAACTGTGCCTGGTAAGCCATCGGCAAACTGTGCGGTTGTAACCAATGCCGGGACGCTCTTACCAACGAATACGTTAACAATGTTAATGCCACAGTTCTCTTATTAAGATATTATTGTTTGATAATCAATTGCTTATATTCTGGATGCATTCTGTCGTAAAATTCTTTTCTTACGTTCAAGATGTGCGTAGTTGTCTGTTTATCAAGTTACCGTTAAGACTCTCCATAGCCTGCCTCTCCACTTATTTCCACATTCTTTTATAAGCCACATTAGTATTATGTATATTGCTGCTTTCCTTATTTGCAAAGAGATAAATTATGTCTTTGATATTCAGTTATATAACTTCCTATGATGAAAATAACCTGTGAAAAGTTTTGGAGACTCAAAAGAAGGTTTTACCTTTGCACCCGTAAATATATAGGCGGACAAATATACTTTTCTTTATGTCCGATATATGTTTAAAATAAAATAATTCAACTATCGGATAGTATTCAAATCGGTGCGAATACTTTTTCTGTACCCGATTATCATAAAACTTAATTTGTAAATTACTGAAAATAAGGCATGTTTTTGAATATTCTTGTTTTTAACAAATTTTCATCCCTTTTAGTCATTACTGAAACTTTTTCACGAACGTAGTCTTGGAGACAACAGATAGCGATAAACATTGGTATGTCGTACTATTGACACGAACTAACTCAGAACGTAAAGTTCGGGATTATTTTTCAATTGCAGGGGTAGTGAATACCTTTTCTTCCTGTACAAAACCGTGTCATAGAGCGTGAAGGAAAACGCATTGAGCGTGAGCGCCTTTTGTTGCCCCGTATGGTTTTCGTTCATATCTCCCGTCAGGAAATGGCTGCCGTCCGAAGTACACTGAATGTATACGATTTCCTTCGTGATCGTTCCACCGGGGCTCCTACCTGTATTCCTGATGCGCAAATGGCTGATTTTCGCTATATGCTCGATTACTCCCAGGATCAGGTGATCCTGACAGGAGAGTCCATTCCCAAAGGTACTCGTGTAGTAGTTGCCAAGGGCGATTTACAAGGCTTGCGGGGAGAATTGGTCCGCTATAATAATAAATATCATATTTTAGTACGTATCGATATGTTCGGTAGCGCTATGGTTACAATTCCGGCTAGCTACGTCCGGAAAGAGAAATAAAAAGTATATATGTAAAGAAAATACCATTATATGTAATGGCGATAACAATATATGTAACGGTGATAACAATATATGTAATGCCCCGTTACGTCGTTAGATACAATTCTATTGGATATTATTACTCTTCTATACAAATAAAAAACCGAAAAGAATCGACGAATCATAATTCATTCTTCTTTTTAAAATGAAAAATTCTCTGTGTAA
>VOFI01002055.1_pt1 | contig 28592 bp, 52 predicted proteins | sample 5384131 | NCBI WGS metagenome assembly VOFI01 (sample SAMN12384728, study PRJNA508395) | human gut metagenome | isolation source: healthy gut H | host: Homo sapiens
ATTTCTATAGAATCTGCACCTGGAAAGGGATGTTCTATTATTGTGTCAATTCCAAAATGAAGGAGGACTTATAAAAATGGCAATTAAAATTATGATCGCAGATGATCATTCCATGATCAGAGAGGGATTAAAAAGTTTACTGGAATTGGAAGGAGATATACAGGTAGTTGCAGAAGCAGAAGATGGTGTTGACTGTCTGGAAAAGTTAAAAAATTTGTACACCGGATGTATTATTGCTTGATATTAATATGCCGAGAAAAATGGTCTGGAAGTATTGCAGACGCTTAAATCTTCAAAGTCAAAGGTAAAGGTTTTGGTTCTTACCGTTCATAATGAAGTGGAATATCTGATGAAAGCGGTTGATATAGGGGTGGATGGCTATATTTTAAAGGATTCTGAATCCGCAGAATTGAAAAAAAGCTATATTTTCCATCGTAGAAGGAGAAAATTATATTCAGCCAAGTCTTATTCCATCATTAAATTCCAAGATGATTGAAAAGAACAGGGATGAAGGAAAGATAGAGAGTCTCACAAAGCGTGAATTGGAAGTTTTGAAGCTTTTTGGCAGTTGGAATGTATAATAAGGAAGTTGCTGAAAAGTTAAATATCAGTGAGAGAACCGTTAAGAACCATGTATCTAACATTTTTAAGAAGATAGAAGTAACAGATCGGACGCAGGCTGCAGTGTTTGCTATTCGCAATAATTTAATTGAATTGTAAAAAGAATGGAAAACGAGAGAGTTTCGTTTAAAAAGGATAACAAAAATGTTTCACGTGAAACATTTTATTATCCTTTTCTTATTTTCATAAGTAGAATTTGCTGGAGAGCAGTTTAAATATAAGTTTGCCCGGTGAATTTATGATATGCATGATTTTGCTCCGGTTTTACAAATTAATGAACGAATGATAAACTACCGGAACAATAAGAACATAATATGAATGAAAGTTTTGGGAATACTTTCTTATTAAGCCCATCGGTAAAAAAATAAATTTCATAGTTGTCCCATTTATTACCTTCTTTTTCCCTACATATCCAGTTCATCCCGATTTTAAAGTAACATCACTAATCATATCTTTTAAATTTTTTATTTAAGAGATCAAGCAGTTACTGAATAAAATAATGTTCCGTTTATCATCAGATCAGTGGTGAGGACGACAATTTTATCATCGTTTCGGAATAAAAATAATTTATCTTTCATTCTGTCAAATGGTGCAGAGAGTAAGTTGCTATAATGTAATCATACTTCTGATATTTCAGGGGTTTCGCTAATCTCCTGAATAGTCGTATCTTATATACCCTGTAAATGTGTCTGCATTATTTCCAAGATTTTTTTAATTTTTTTGTAAAATCTTTCTGATATGGGTGTACCAGGGATGTGTCAGTAATATGTTTGGTACTTATCAGTATCGTTTCCTTGAAAATTTTTCCATGAAATTATGTGATTAAAAGGTCATAGGTATGATCGATGCATGTCTACATGCAATTTGATGGATACCGTAATGACCCACACCACAATTGAGAAAGTAGCAATTTACTATGCAAGTATGTAAGTTAACGGATTATGAGATGCGGTCAGATTATGAAAATGCGAAGCATGTATTAATCTGATTAATCTTAAATGAAGGGCAAAATTTCTTTTTGACCCTCATATCATTATATCTATATCCATATAAATAGATATAGATATAGTCACGTCGTGAGATTAACGGTGTCAAAGCCTATTGGATTCTCGAAAAATATGTAACAAACGTGCAAATATGTTATGAGAGTATCAGTGTCAATACCCATATCCATGTATGGTTACTTTTGGTGTTTTATTTTTGTACCATAGAAAGGAGTGAATAAAAAGCGTAAATTAGTATATTTCTGGGGAAAGCTATAACTGTCAAATTTAACATCCTATTTTTCACAGACAGGTGCTACAAATATTATTTCTTTGTCTATAGTTTCTTTTATTATGTGTAGAAAGAGAATGTATCTTTTCTTTCGTCTTATAGAACTGAATATTTTCTTTCTTTCGTTGAAATTAATAAGAAACAGAGTATTATTCATCGTATAGAAAAAATTGTCTTTTAAGTAACACTATGTATATCAATCCAAAAGAAGATATAAAAGATTTCCAATCTACGCATTTAGTCTGCGATTCAGTTTATAATAAAAGAATAAAAAATAAAAATGTTTCACGTGAAACATTTCACAAAAAAAGCTCAAAGAAAAACATAAAAATCTGCAAAATAACAACATAATTACTATTCGAGATTAATCGATTTTATGTTATACTGTAATAGAAAATAAGAGGAAGATGTGTATGATATATAAAAGTATATTATTGATTTTGGGATATCTATACGGAACAATGTTAACTGCAACGTTCGTTGTAAAAAACATTCCACAGGAAATGATGTAAGTAAAATAGGATCTGAAATCCCGGGATGGCAAATGTCATGGAACATATCGGGGAAAAAAGGAAGGTGTTTTGGTATTAGCCGGCGATATATTAGTTATTGTAGCCGGTATTCTTGGTCGCCTGTTATTTCCAGATAAAACATGGCATGATATTTTTTTTATATACAGGATTTGGAGCGATTTTGGACATAATTATCCACTGTGGAGAAAAGGAAAAGGTGGAAAAGGTGTTACAGTTACCTGTACTTGGTTGATACTTACATTTGGAGTTCTGGGAGCAATCTGTTGCATAATAGGAGGCATGGTAGTGTTACTTACCGGATGGCTTCCGCTGGGCGCGGTTGTCATTCCTGCGCTTGCAATTCCAACGGTATATTTTATACATGGAAAATCTATAGAACTTGTATGTGTACTGATTGCAACTGTCCTTATGCTGATCCGGCATCGCAAAGGAATTTACAGAATAATACATGGGGAAGAACCTTTGCATTTAAAAATTAAAAAGGATAAATAAAAATACACTCTATATACAGAGAATAAGAAAGAAAAGAGGAAAATATGGGAAGAATTATTGCAATTGCAAATCAAAAAGGGTGGGGTCGGTAAAACAACGACATCGATAAATCTTGCAGCAAGTATTGCTGAAATGGGCAAACGATGTACTTGCTATTGATTTAGATCCGCAGGAAACATGACGAGTGGACTTGGCGTGGATAAAAACGAGGTTGAGAATACGGTATATGAGCTGATGCTGGATGAATGTTCCATCAATGAGAGTATTCAGGATACCGTTGTAAAAGGCCTGCGTCTGATTCCATCAATGTAAATCTGGCAGGTGCGGAAATAGAATTATTAGGAATAAATGACAAAGAATATATCTTAAAAACAGCAGTTGACTATATCCGTGATGATTACGATTTCATTGTGATTGACTGTCCGCCATCTTTAAATATGCTGACGGTAAATGCCATGACAACTGCAGATACGGTTCTTGTCCCGATTCAGTGTGAGTACTATGCATTGGAAGGACTCAGCCAGTTAATACATACCATTAATCTTGTACAGGAGAGATTAAATCCCAATCTGCAGATGGAAGGCGTTGTATTTACCATGTATGATGTCCGGACGAAATTGTCAAATCAGGTTGTAGAAAATGTAAAGAAAATCTGGATACAAAATTTATGAGACTATGATTCCGAGAAATATTCGGTTGGCAGAGGCACCATCTTATGGAATTCCGATCAATATGTACGATAGCAAATCTGCGGGGCAGAGAGTTACCGCAAGCTTGCAAAAGGAAATCGTGGGTCGTAAAGATTTGTAAAAGAAAGGGAGTAACAATGGCAGTTAAAAAAGGATTGGGAAAAGGTTTGGATTCTCTGATTACAGACAAAGGTGAATACAAAGCCGGTAGCTTCAAAAATAATCCAACACCAAAGAGTGAGCACGCGGCAGATGCTATCATGATGAATATCACAAAGGTAGAACCAAACAGGGGAGCAGCCGAGAAAAAAATTCGATGAGGATGCATTGCTTGAACTGGCAGAATCCATAAAACAGTATGGAGTATTGCAGCCACTTCTGGTGCAGGAGAGGGAGGATTATTATGAGATTGTCGCCGGGGAGCGCCGGTGGAGAGCCGCAAAAATAGCCGGAATCAAAGAAATTCCTGTGATTATCAAGAAACTTACTAGACAGGAAATTATGGAGATTTCCCTGATAGAAAATATTCAGAGGGAAGATTTAAATCAATTGAAGAAGCACTGGCTTTTAAGCGGCTTCTGACAGAATTTAATCTAAAGCAGGATGAGGTAGCAGAGCGGGTTTCCAAGAGCAGAACAGCGGTCACAAATGCCATGCGGCTGTTGAAACTGAATGAAAAGTACAGCAGATGGTCATTGATGAGATGCTGACAACAGGACATGCACGCGCACTTCTGGGAATTGAAGATCAGAACAGCAGTATATCATTGCGCAGAAAATTTTTGATGAAAAATTGAGTGTGCGGGATACGGAGAAACTGGTAAAAAGTCTCCAGAATGAAAAAGAAGAAAAAGAAGAAAAAGAGAAGATTGACCCGAAACTGGAAGCCGTGTATCATGATTTAGAAGAGCAGATGAAAGGCATTCTTGGAACAAAGGTATGTATTAACCATAAGGATGCGAAGAAAGGGAAACTTGAGATTGAATATTATTCCCAGGATGAACTTGACCGGATTATTGACATGATTCGGACGATACAAAAATAAATGTAGAAAAATAGGGATAAAAGCCTATTTAAAATTTTAACAGAATGTAAGAAAATAGAAACAGGAGAAAAAATATGATATCAGAATACTTGTGGATTTGATTCCGATTATATTATTTTAGGATTAGCAGCTTTTTGTGTTATTTTATTTATACTTACCGTTGTGAATATGGCAAAGACAAGTAAACTGCGTAAAAAGTATGAAGCATTCATGATGGGAAAAGATGCAAAATCATTGGAAGAAACTTTGGTAACCCGTTTGTCTCAGGTCGATAAACTGATATCTGCAAATGAAGCAAACGAGAAAAATATCAGAAAAATGTTTGACAATATGAAATTCACATTTCAGAAGGTCGGACTGGTAAAATACGATGCTTTTAATGAGATGGGTGGAAAGCTTAGTTTTTCCTCTTGCAATGTTGAATGAGTCAGATAATGGATTCGTTCTCAATGCAGTACACAGCAGAGAGGGTTGCTATACTTACATAAAAGAGATTATAGACGGAAATTCAATTATTACATTAGCAGAAGAAGAGCAGGAAGCTTTAAAGATGGCAAAAGAATCTACCGGCAGCAATCCTGCAAAATAACGGGAGTGTAACATGAGGGTAAAATCAGTAAGTGAGTTGTGTGGAAATGAAATATTAGCAGAACCAGTTCTTACAGATGAAAAAAATGATATTAATTTCAAGGGGAAGCAGGCTCAAGAAGGAATATGTTCCTTTGATCCGTTCACTTGGGATTGACACCCTTATGGTAGAAGATCCGTATGAAAATTATGAAATGCCATCGCGGATTATTGATTATTCTGTTTTCGGTAAGTTTGTGGAACGCGTACAGCGGGTGATGGAAAACCATATCTATCATAAGAATAAGTCGCTGCGCGAATTTGAAGTAATCGCAAATGAAGTTGTAAAAGAAGTAAGCAAAATACCGGAAAAATATAATTATTGATATCAATGCCCGGATTGTAAATTTATATGAACATACTGTCATGGTGACACTTGTGAGTGTATTTGTGGCAAGATTACTTCATCTGGATCAGGTGAGGCAATATAATATTGCAGTTGGGGCACTGCTCCATGATCTCGGACTCCGTTATATCACAACAGGATATGTGAACCGGGATTGGGAAAAGGAAGATCCCATAGAAGCATTTGAGTACAAAAACATACCATTTTAGGATATTCCGCTTTGGATGAGGAAAGCTGGATCCCGGAAGTATCAAAAAAGATGGTTTTATTTCATCATGAAAGACTTGATGGAAGCGGGTTTCCGATGCGCCGCAGAGATTTTGCAATGGAATGCAGGATTATTCAGGCATGCGATGCATTTGACAGTTATATTACGGGTATGGAGTGCATACGGATTCCCCTGCAGGATGCAATCGGAAAGATACAGGAAGGAATCATACACAAGTATGACCGGAAAGTGGTGGAAACCCTGCTATCTAAGATTGCCTATTATCCGGTAGGAACGGTAGTGAAGATGAGTAATCAGGCAGAGGGAATTGTCGTTTTGCAGACAGAGGATCCGAAGTGTCCGGTTGTTCTGGATTTTCATTCCGGGGAGTCAGAAAAAAAATATAATTTAATGTTACAAAGGATATTTCCATTCTTCAAATAATATGATAGAATGTAGTAATGTATGGAGAAAGGAGAACCGCGAAGTGCACAAATTCCTTAGGGCGATTGGATTTTCAGATATTACAAAAAAAAAAGATCTTGAAATGATACTGGATGAAGTAATTACCCGTCCGGAGATTATGAAAATTACAAAAGATTCTGAGGGAAACGAGTTTGCGGAACTGTCAGGTTCATTTGCGGCAAATGCCGGAATTACGGTTCGGGTACTTATCAGGAAGATGACAGTTTTCATATGGATTATTACTATCCGTATGTGTTTGGTACCAGTATTACGACGAATGAGCAGATTGATGTAGAAAAACATGCCGAGAAAGAGTCCTATGCAGGAGTATGTGACGAGGTTAATCTTGGAGTTACACTGATTTTTTATATACAGAATGTAGCGGATTATCTGGCAGAGACAAACCGGCACCTTTCCAAAATACATTATGGGGCAATGCTTGCAGGACTTTCCACCGAGGGAAAAATACTCTGTCCCGTTGTGGAGAGAAAAAAAAATGATGTACCGGCTATCCAGAAAAATGACCGGCATAATCAGCTGATCGCACAGGCAAGAGAAGGCGATGAAGATGCAATCGAAAGCCTTACGCTGGAGGATATGGATACTTATGCACTGCTGTCCCAGAGAGTGATGAAGGAAGATATTTTCAGTATCGTGAAGTCAACGTTTATGCCGTTTGGGATTGAGAGTGACCAGTATACGGTATTGGGAGAAATCATTGACTGTGTCACGATGGAAAATAAACTTACACACGAAAAATTGTATGGAATGAAGTTGTTGTGCAATAACATCCAGTTCGATGTGTGTATCAATGAAAAAAGATTTATTGGGTGAACCTGCGATAGGCAGGCGTTTTCGTGGAAATGTCTGGATGCAGGGAAACCTTTGCCTTGAATAAATTGTCAGGAACTGCCGGTAATCGGCATTTGTTCTCTTAGTTAAATGGATATAACGACAGCCTCCTAAGCTGTAATTGTGGGTTCGATTCCGCAGGAACACTTCAGAATTTTAAAAGAGTCCGTTCAGATTAGATAAATCAATCTATTCTGGACGGGCTTTTTACGTGAATTGAAATGTGATAAGGAGAACCTCTTTGCAGAGATTCTCCTTGATTTTAAACGGTAGGTTTTGTAGGTCTTACTGTATCAGGGTAGACGATGATTTGAAGAGTAAATCAGATCAGCTTTTTAAGGATCTTGGAACAGACACAACGTCTGCAATAAGAATGTTTTTAACACAAGCTGTAGCAAATAACGGTTTCCCATTTGAAATAAAACGAACTGTGCATAATCCATATACATCTATGATAGAAGATGAGATGCTTCAAAGACTGGAACAATCCAGAGAATATTCAAAAAGGGAAATTACAGAAATGCGGATGATGTGATTTCAGATATAAGAGAAAAATATGGATTATAAAATAGTTGTAACAGCTGAAGCAGAAGAAGACTTGAATCAGTTTATACAGTATCTGTTTTTCGCTAAGAAAAATAAGCAAGCAGCCAAGAAAAATGTGCTTGATGATTTTGAGAATACTATTAAAAAGTTAAAGTATGTAGCGAGTAGTTTGAAAGTATGCGACAATCCACGTTTACAGAGTCTGGGATATCGTCGAATAAATTTTCAAAAGCAGTGAAAAATAATGATACCGCGGTTTTGAAACAGCAAAGGAGAAGTGGCAGAAGCCATCAGACATAGCAACTACAGAATAAATGGAAGCATCATTTTTGATCTTGCACTTGTGGTAGCTAATATTATTGTAATCGTACTTCTTTCGATTGTTATTAATAAGTCCATTGTTCGTCCAGCAAAAAAAGAGCAAAGAATGATTTGGATGATATCATTTTAGGTATAGAATCAGGACAGGGTAATCTTACGTTAAGAGTATTTGATGAAACCAGTGATGAAATTGGTCAGCTTGCAAATGGTGTCAACCATTTTATTGAAACATTACAAAATCTTATGGTAAAGATTCAGAGTGTATCAAAAGATATGAAAAAAAATCTTCCTATCTTGTACAAAATGAGGCGGAATCTTCAAATATGAGTGCATCCAATGTGAGTGCAACATCGGAAGAACTTGCAGCATCCATGGAAGAGGTATCTGCTTCTCTATATAATTTAGACCAAGGATGTAATAATCTGCTAGAGAAAATGGCAGGCATGAATGAGGATGCTAAGAACTCTGCAATGAAGTTGCATGAAGTGAAGCTTACTGCAGAAAATAGCTATAAAGAAGCGATTGCATCAAAAGAAAAACAGTAGAAACATTTGATGGCATTCAAAAGGATGTCGCGGAGGCAGTAGAAGCATCTAAGTCTGTAAATGAAATTGCAAAACTTACAGAAAATATCTTAAATATTGCAGCACAGACAAATCTTCTAGCACTTAATGCATCGATTGAAGCAGCAAGAGCAGGGGAAGCAGGCAGGGGCTTTGCCGTTGTTGCAGATGAAATCAGACAGCTTGCAGATAGTTCACGTGAGACAGCAAACAATATTCAGGAAATCAGTGGAAAAGTTATTGAGGCAGTAAACAATCTGTCTGGAAATGCAACGGAAATGATTCGTTTTGTAGATGAAAAGGTAGCACTTGATTATGACAACTTTGTAAAAATTATTGGAAATTATGATGCTGATTCTGATCAGGCAAGTAATACATTTAACGAGTTTGCAGTTAAGTCAAAAAGATAGCTTAGGTACAATGAATGATATGAATGAAGGTATCAATAACATTTCTATAGCGATTGAAGAATCTGCAAAAAGGTGTTACAAACGTAGCACAAGAGATATCACAACTTGTAACAGCAATTTCAGCAATTACAGTGCAGGCGGACGAAAATAAGAACCTTTCGGAAGATTTATCGGATGAAGTAGCAAAATTTGAAAAAGTTTAACTAACAGATTTTTATTATGAGAAAAACTGTATTAGGTAAATAACCCGCACTAACTAAAAAATGAATGCCAGAATAAGCACAAAGGCATAGCCCCATTACGGGTTCTATGCCTTTGCGTTTTCCGGAAGCAGCATCCGGTCGTCGATATAGTAATCACAGGAAATCTTCCGGCTGTTGTGTCCATAGAATTCGATGATTTCCGGAAGATTGTCATTAACTGCATCAAATTCAAAAGCTTAAGCCAATATTCCTTATCCACACCGGTATTTCCTGCCGCTATCACACTATCATCGCATCTATCGGATGACATGCACAGTATTATATTTAACCCTTGGTCCCAGAAATGCATGATCTCCAATGATGACATCACACTGATCCAGAACTATCAGCCCTGTATTTGCATAGAAATAATCTCCCACGTGTATATTGGTTCCATAGTCACAATAAAAAAGGTGGCTCTATATAACTCTCCTTTCCCATGTGTGCAAATAATTTTCCAAGATATTCTCCAGTTCTTGTCATAGTCTCAGACCTCGAAGCACTGTTGAACTTATCTACCAGATCCTTCGCCTTACCCTCCGGATCCCAATCCACACATCTGTATAATTTACTTGCTTTCATTCTTCCAAGCATTTTCTCCTATCCATAGCATTTTCTCCTTGCATTTATAATATTTACTCATCATGTTTATAATTGACTAAAGGATACCATTGTTTATGTCTATAATCAACTACTAGCAACAGAAAAATGGACTGTGAAAATAGGCCCCATTTTTATCTATCTTTATTAATACACATAAAGGTACATTCCAAACCAATGCAGCGCAGCCCCCAGCATCACAAAGATATCTGATAAAGGAAATGGCAAAGAAGCAAGGTGTAACGGAAGAACTGAAAGCAACGGATATGATGAGATGGATAGGATTGATGAATAACATTCGAGCCTGTGCCGATGAGATTGTATTGAATGATATTGTGTATTCTAACGGATACCAACCGAAGAAGAACTGCTGTCAAACCGATGGCAGTTTTTCTTTTCGGCAAGTATTCAAGAAGTCATTAAGTTGCGAGTATAATCGAAGTGGTAGAAAAGTTACGTATTATATCGGTTGTAACTTTTTTATGAACTCTATTGACAAGAAACTTGGTATGTGTATAATTAAAATATGCAAAGAAAACTTGGTATGGAGGTGTTTTTATGAAAAAGGACGAAATCTTAAATGCAAGCAGAAAAGAACATCGCAATAAGGACTTGGCTGAAATGGAAGTGGTATATCAAGCCGGAAGTCACGCAAGCAGAGTTGGTGCTTTAGTGTGTTGTTTGCTTTCGCTGTTATCTTCTGTGCTTGCTCATACTATGATTTACAGTTGGGTTATATACTTCAGCATTATTGCAACACAATGGTTAGTTCGTTTTTATCAAAATGAAGCGAAAGAGCGATTTGGTCTTGACCGTTCTGTTTTTTGTGCTTTCCATTTTGGCATTTGTTGGATTTGTTAGCCACCTTTTAGAGGTGAGAATATGAAAGAACAATTACAACTGAAAAAATCACTTAAAGGAAGTTCGCACAGAAGCAAATCTTTCTCAAGCTCAGCTTGCAGAAATGGTAGGGATATCAAGAAATACCATTAGTTCTATTGAAACAGGACAGTTTAATCCAACTGCAAAATTGGCTCTAATTCTTTGTATTGCATTGGACAAAAAATTTGAGGAACTATTCTATTTTAGGAGGTCATTATGGAAAATATTATAATGTTGATTGAGTGTTCATATCTGTTGTGGGAATTGTAAATATCAAAGGCAATATCAGCACAATTCACTCTTATAACAGGCGAAAAGTAAAGGAAGAAGATATACCAAAGTATGGAAAACAGTCGGCACAGGAACGCTGATTATAGGAATATAATAATCCAAAGCACGAAAAATTTGCAGAAGTTATTAAGAAGCTAAAAAACGAGGAATCAGTTTCTACAGAAGTTCAAGCGGCTATTGATGAATTCAAAACGAGGCATCGCATTTCGTAGATGGGCTAATTCTGTTTTAAAGAAATATGTGATTCAAGGTTATGCTATTAATGAAAAACGCTTGCAAGCGCTTGAAAGAACTGTTGATATTCAAACAAAGATGCTTGCAAGCACATTGGAGGTTGAAGAATCAGACATTTTAAAGGCTGTTACCTCGTATTTAATTATCAAATTCTTCGCAAACCCTTGAAAATACTAAGTTTGTAGCAAGTGAGCTTTCCCTTACTCTTTCCCTTGTGTTATATTCTCACATTTTTGTTTTCCAAAAGGGCAAAATTTTTGAAATAAAAATCCAACAACTTCTTTGAAATATTTCTGCTTTTTTTTCCCTTTTTTTGTCACATCAAAACCATTCACAATAATAGAACCTTTGTCAGGAGTTTCAATACCTCCAATCATATTAAGTAAAGTACTTTTTCCGCATCCACTTTCGCCACTAATTACCAAAAAACTGCTATCTGGAATTTCCAAATGAAAATTTTTGAACAAAATTTTATCATTATATGCTTTGCATAGATTTTCATGAACTAACAAGAATGCTAATTCCTACTTCAGTCTGTACCGATAATAAAGAATAGATAAGCATACCTACTAATATCACAAAATTTTCCACTACAATCATTTTAAGAAGTGTTTTGTGCCGTTCAAATAAACTATATCCAAAGATTTTCATCAAGGAAATTTTCATTGCATTTTCTCGGAACTCTAGTCTACTTACGGTAACAATAATCATAATATTTAAAAAGCAATACAATCGTACAAAGAGAACTTAAAAATCCCACGAGTTTTATTAAAAATGTGTGATTATATAAATACTGTTCATGTACGTTTGTAATTACTAGCTGATAATTTCCAAGCATATCTTCATACTTTTTGCTGATATTTCTTAGCTGTTTTTCATCACATTGAAATAAAACTGCTCCTGCTTTATAGCTTTCAAGATACCCACCATTGACTGCTAAATCTTTGTTTGCCTGATAAATAATTATCGGATTTTTGCTTTTTCGATACCATTTATTCTACTTGTATCTAAATAGGAAAAGTATTCTGTTTCGCTATACTCTATGTACTGAATATTTAATTGTTGTAAATTATCATGATTTAAAACATGGCTCAAGGAGTCATAGGCTAATTGCTTGTTTTTAGCAAAATATCTATTCTTTGGAATGAAAATAATCAAATCAGAAGATTCATTCTCTACTGCATTTATCTGCTTCGTAAAACCTTGTAACATATCTTTTGCATGATTATTTACATATATCACATCATTTTTATCATTTAAAATATTCAAGCATATTACAGGCTTTAATGTGTTATATTCATTCTTGTATAGTTTATTCCAAAAAGCTTCTTCTTTTTCAGCATTAAAATCAGTAGTCTTTACGGTAAAATAATTTGCATCATAATATTCTTCTAACAAATGTTCATTTGTAAATAGGTTATTATGAATACTACTAATATTAGTGATAATTGTAAAAACAGCGGCTACCCCTGCTATAAATTTTAACGAATAAATTAAAAAATCCACTCCTCTTTTGTGTGTTGCATTTGCGAATGCCTTTCTAATATCAAAAAAGCAAAAAGAACAATATGGAATAGTGGAAAGAATAATTCCAATGGAATATAAAATTGTGACGAGTCTATTCTCATATGCTCCCGATATATAATTTGACAGCAATATTTTTGCAACAATAAATAATGCAATGTCAAAAGTTACATCGAATAAAGCAGCCTTAAATGCTATGAAACCAGCACTTTCTCCTAAGGAAACTCGTACAACAACCTCTTTTTTTCGCCTAACCACTTCAATTACATTTAGAACAATCATCAATGCAATAATCATACCCCATATAATAAAAATCATGTCCTTTTCCGTAGAATTCCAATATTCTGGATAAGTTAAGCTATATTTTTCTGATAATTTCTGATATGCAGAGATAATATTGTCCTCATTTCCTATGTATGAGATAAAGTTTTCATAACCCACAGAGGTACTTTGCAATTCTGAGAGATTATGAAATTTTACTTTCGTAATTCCGGAAACTAAAGCGGTATATTCTGATTCTTCTATGTTTGCAGTATTTTTTAATGTTTGTCTGATTACTTTATCATCGCCATAAATATGAAGTGTTGAAAGGTATTTATTATTGATTTCATTGTACTGAGAAAAAATATGTACATCATTCTCCGTTGCAGTTTCTGATACATCTTTCAGAAACTGCGACATATCTTCACTAGCAACTTCATAGCGTGATGACGTAAAATATGCTGTAGAAAAGTTCCAAAGCTGATCTTGAAATATTTCAGATTGCATAAGTATTCCAAAAATCAGGAAACAAAACAAACATAAGTTTTTAATTGCTTTCATTTATTTCAACCCCAGATTCCATACTTTATTTGCTTTTTCAAATATCGTAGTCAATATTGTGCTATTTTCATCAACAATCCATTGATCTTCTTGATCTTCAGCTTTTTTGCTACTTGACAACATAATTTGAGTATTCAAATCCTTATAGTCATTAAATAGCACGCCTTGACTTATTCCTTGGTGAAATGGTTTTATCCAAATAATTAGTGCATATCGAACATCTGACTCAGCTATCGCAAGATTTCCATTCCAAAGCAAATAATCAGGGACAGACACACTATACTGGAATCCATCTTTATCTGTGTAAATTTTTACTCCAGATTCTTCTATTTCAGGGAAGTCTTTCTGAAATTCGTTATATGGTTTATAACTCCCGAAGTACCAAAATAAATTATAGCAACAGAACAAAATAACCAAAACAATTCCTATATATTTTATTTTTTTCTTCATTTTTATGAGCAACCTCAATTTTAGACCAATTACCTTTACCAACATTTGAACCCGAAAAAGAACCATTTCCATTCTTGACATATGCGTAATGATCTTTAGTTGAATGATATGCGTGTGCATAATCTTCATTAATAGCAAGAGTATTATAACCATAAGTCAAAACACCTTTTCCGCCATCAGATGTAGTGCTCAATTCCCACTTTTTATCAAATGTCTTATTGTTTTGGTGTGTAGTGAATCTCCAACCGTTTCATGATTCTTCTGGCTTCATCAGCAGGGTAACGTTTGTACAATGATGCTGGTTTATGTGTATTAAGATTATCCATTACAAGAATTATTTTTTCTACATCTGGATACATGACATCGGCAAGATATTTGATTTCTTCTGCCCAGTCAATTGCAGTCCGATGTTCCCGAACACTTACATGATGAGCTCCACCAAGCGGTTCTACGAATGCAAAAATGCTGCATGTACCATTTCTGACATACTCAGAATCTACTTTCTGGTCATTGCCGGGGCGCATAGGAAGTGGGGATCTTGCCTCGCCAAGTAACTGATATGGTTTTTTCGTCCATACAAACAACGGGGCGTACGGATAGCATCTTTGCTAACCGGTGTATCAAGCACTACTTTGGCTTCTTTTTTCCAGCAGACGCAAAGTCCATCCTGTTTCCGGAAGAAGTGTTCCTGTAGTATTCTCAATGTCGATGATTTTATCATCCACCACCCCATCATTTTGCTTGATTGTCCAGTCATTCACATTCGTAGTATCAGATTTTGTAATTGTAATTTTAACCGGAGCTGTCAACTTGTTGTAACCGTCCGGAGCCTGTGTCTCCACTAACCAGTAGCTTCCTTCCGCAAGACCGTTTAACTTTAAGTTCATTCCTGTGCCTACTGTTGTCCCGTCACCGATAGATTCCATATCGTACATCTTATTATCGCCGACCTGTTCCGGGTCTACTGTGTAAGTACCGTTAGAACCTGTAACTGCGATTGCATTCTGATTATTGTTTGCATCCTCTTCGCTTCTATAAAGACGGAATATTGCACCCGCAAGGTAGCTATTCTGCTGATCTTTGATTAATTTGTGAATCTGTACCGGATAAGTTGGTGTTGTTACTACGTCCGGTGTTGTTGTAGTTATGTTATCCGGATCGTTACCATACTCTAAGTGAGCGCTGTTGTTTGTCTGTACTACGGCATCAGCATTAACTTTTGCATAGTATGTTACTGTAAATTCCTGACCCTTACTATTCTGATTGTTTCTAATCCACTCAGATAAATCCAAAGTCATTATGCGGTTATTTTCTCCGCTTAATGTAGCTGCCTTTGTCTCAGCCTGGCCTTCACCAATCTTTACAGATACGTTATAGGATGTGCCTTCCTGTGCTGTACCAACTGCATCTTTTACAAAATCAAGACCTTCTGTCAATGTATCGTGGATTTTATATGTATAAGATGCTACAGCTTTTGAGAACTGCTCATCTGTAGAAGATTCCGTAACTTCTGGAATTGTTGGAACTGATGTCCTTAAGCTAGTTAATACGCTTACCAGTGCTGTTTTATAATCTGTATTCACTGTATATGCATAGTTCTTTGATCCTGTTGTACCAGACTCTGTCACATCAAATAATTTGTACAGATAAATGGTCTGATCTTTGAGTGTCTGTGTCGGAACGCCCGCTCCTGATTTCACATTAACGGTAAGCGTGTTTTGCTCCAGCAGCTGCTGGTGTTGCTCCTTCTGCGGCAAATGCTGTGACAGACATAGCCATCATCATAATCGCTGCCAGCATTAATGCCATGATTTTTTCATTCTCTTCATGTCCTTTATCTCTTTTCTTGAGAATTTTTTTTATAGTTTTTCTGCTTTTTTTTTATTTTTCTTGCATTTTTTATATCTCATTACGAAATATACCAGGAAAAGCAGAACAGCTATCAGGTAAAATCAAATAGCTTCCGTATCCTCCGGTATCCGGAAGACCTGGGAAATGTCTATTAGTTATTGTGAAGGTAAATCCATCTTGCGATTTATCTATCGTTGTTGTATAACCATCCACTTTTGCTTCTGTGATGGAATACGTGTAATAATAAATTTCATCTCCATCTGTCTTGTATGCCGGGAGTTCCTTTATCACCTCCTGCCATTTAGATTTATCGATAGAACCTTCTATTTTGTAACTCTCGTAACCTGGTACTGGTTTCTGTCGTTTCATTTTCCTGCCTTATCTTTCCAAGTACGTGATATTGTTACCGTAATACTGTTTGGTCTTGAATGATCAAAAATTGTTTAAATCTTTCCAAACTTTATTGATCGTCAGCTTGATGTTCTCATCACATGGATCCTGTGACTCGGATGGTTCCGGTGTATCACTATCTCCCGTGTTCAATGTTGTTTTAGTATCTGCCATCAATACTGCTTTTGCTGGTGATTCATAGGCATTAAGATGCGCTTTCACTGAATCACTCTTGCTTGCCAGAACAGCATTCTTTAAAGTCTCAAAGGTCTTTACCGGATTCATGTGTCCTATTGTATAAATATCCCATCCGCTTGCATCATCCTTTTCATGACTGCTGTTCAAGATACTGTTATTCTTTTCAATTTGATCTAATGATTGATCCAGTTTTCTATAAATACGATAATTGTTCTTTTTCGCCTTCCACCTTTTCCTGGCTATTGAAGTCATATACCGTATCCAGTTCACTTTTTCCACTAAATGGTCCAACAAGATCTTTTGTTCCCCGAACCACATCACAGTAATACATGTTGTTGTTCTTCAAAAGTCCTTCATCGTTGAATCCAACAAAGCCACCACTTCGTCCGTCTTTAGCATCACCATCATTGTTATTTCCGGCTCCACCGGCATAGACATCATATCCTTGACTGACACCGTAGACATTACTATCTGTGATTTTTGTTCGATTCGCCTTGATCAGACTCACACTGATATTGGATTTGGCATCATTATCATTCAAAAGTCCATTTTCATCGCATGGAAGTTTGATGGATGAATCTCCAATCGTAATAATTGCAAGGTCTGTCTGTTGATTGTTATCCGTTGACTTTTTGAAAGTCCTACAGAAATATCAATCAAGCAGATTTACATGAAGCAGTTTGCCATCATACAGCGCATCCACTTTAATAATTCCAAGATTAATCTTCAGAAGATTGGAGTCCTGGATTTTATCCAGATACAATGCCTTTATAAGTTTATTAACAAGTGAGAATATTACATTCACTGCTCCAGAATCCAACTTCAAATCTGCAAGATAAGCGAAACTTGTTCGTCCTGCAAAGCCGCCGGCTGTTCCACCTGACGCTACCTGTTTCAGTCAATTTTTCTGGTTCGTCTTGTCACCTGCTGTACAATTCGACATTCTTGCAAGATTTGCATATCCGATAAATCCTCCGGCAATCTGCTCATCTCCATTTGTACTCTGCACAGTGTAACCATCATCAGTTCTGTAACTGCACAGTCATCAATGTGAGAACCAAAAATGTCCATAACTCCAAGAGCTCCACCAAGTAACTGTCCTGTATTGTCTCCAAGAACGTCTATCTTGTCTGCCTTAAACTACTCCGCTCTTTCCAGAATAGCCAACAAATCCTCCGACACTGTTTAAACCTCTTACATTACTTAAGCTCGTTACTTTGCTGTTTTTCACAGAACCATTTAACAGGAGCCGCCAAAACCTCCGGCTGTTCCGCTATAGGTAACCTGATTGTTCTGACCTGATTTTTTTTATCGCTGTGTTTGCGCTGACACTTAAACCAGCATCCTTACTTCCGCTTACAGTTCCGTAATATACATAACTTCTAAACGCATCCAGCACATCGGTTCTTCCAAGTTTTAATAATTTATCAAGCGAGGTATCATTTCCTGCACTGATATTGGCAACTCCGGCTACGTCAGCAACACCGAAGCATCCTCCGGCATATTCACCTGCGACTACGGAACGGATATTCTGTACAGAAACTCCTGCCTCTTCCGTATCCTTCTTACCGAGTACAGTTCCTTCCAGATTTCCGGCAAATCCTCCGGCTGCTTTTGCATAAGAAGTGTTATTACTTCCACTTGCGTAAGCACCATTTACGATGATTCCCCAGTCATCCCAGGCTTCCACATCTGCATAACGGATCGTTGCGACTGTAGCATTTAATACTTTTATCAAATCTGCCGGTGTACTTAACAGTTTATTCAGAAGCTGGCTGAGCAATCCTTCTCCTGCAGTTGGATTCAGTGTTGCTACACTTCCTGGTCTGGAGCTTCCGACAAATCCTCCGACATAGCTTCTTCCGTCAACTCGTCTCAGCTTTGTGACCTTGCAGCGTGCATCATTTTCGCCCCAGATCTGTCCACCAATGAGTTTTCCTACATAACCTCCGGCATAACCGCAGGTATCCTTGTCATCTACACCTTCTGACTGGACAATCAGTCCACTCTGATAACCCTCTACCGAAGATTTCTTAATCACCGGCACAAATACATTAAGTACCTGCAGCATTTGTCCTAATTGCAGATTAAGACCGAGGATATCAACTCCTCCAAGCTTTGCTGCTCCGCCGTTTATCATTTCCCCTGCAAAACCGCCGGCACATCGAAGCCCTTTAATTGTCTTCGCCTGATAAGCCTGTCCATTTGTAATAGTTCCGGTCTGCATTGATCCGACATAGCCACCGGCTGCTCCGCCATTTGCCAGTTTTGTCTCATCTCGGTAATTGACTCTTCCTGCTACAACATTGTATCCGTAAGCATACTTTCCTATGATTGCATCCAGTTCAGCCTGATTATTTACTGTTCCATGCTCCGCAAGATCACTTCCGTAACCACCCTTTTTTCCGACAAACTCCACCCATTTATTCCAGGTTTCATAATCCATCAAGGCAAGTGGTCCGTAAACTGCCGTATTTTCTTCCGTCGGATAGACAACACTAAGAGCTCCCAGGATGTTATCTACTTTTTACCAGTCCCCACAACAAGGACAGGTTTCCGGTACTTGCCGTATCTGCTGACTCCATAAGTCCTGTGAAGCCACCAGCAATTTCTTTTCCGTATACTGACCGGATCCGGACTGCTTTGCAGACACTTGTTGGTCCGGTATAAGCTTTACCTTTCCAATTCTTTGTATTGTTTCCCCAGATATGACCGCCTTCATTATGCCCTGCATAACCTCCGGCCATACCTCGTTGTACCTGTGTTGTGGAAGCCGCATCTGCACGAACTGCACCACCGCAAGGAACACAAGTCGTAGAGCTGTTTCTGATCGTCGGTACAAAGTCCTCCGCTAATGATGCCAATGTATCTGACACATTAACAAGACCATCTAAGATACCAGTATCGCCAAGGACATTTGCCACATTTCCGGCTGCAAGATCTCCCACATAACCACCGGCTGTAATCTGGCCAATGATATAGGAGAAGTTATTTGCATTAGAGTCCTGAATATGTCCGCCAGATATCTTTCCGGCAAAACCTCCTGCATCTCCAAGAACGTCATTTGCTGAGGCATCAGATGCTTTATTTTTCCAGGAAGCTTTTTACTGCAAGTCCTCGAACATTTCCTGTAACATTGGAATGCTCAATTGTAGAAACGACCACATTCAATGCATCCAGCACATTGTTGATTCCTATCGATTTTCCAAGAATACTCAAGCCTTTTCCAACAGAAGCTGCGGAACCAATATCCATATAGCCGATATATCCACCGGCATATCTTGCACCCGTTACTGCATATGTACTATCCTGTCCAAAATAATTTGAACTATCTTCACCCTCTAAATCTTTAGGAGGTGTTACCTTTGTATGTTTTAAATTTGTTACATCACAATGACTAACTTGAACTCCACTGCCATAACCAATAAAGCCACCAGCACTACCAGAATTCGTATCATCCGATTTGATTTTATTAGCCGTAACCGTAAATCCATTATCGGATTTAACTCCTGCATACTGTACATATGGAATGTAAGCATTAATCAGGTTCAGTAAATCTCCGACATTAATATTCAGACCTGTGATTCCTCCAAGAATGCTGATTCCACCTCCAGCATCTGCCAATGCTCCGGAGTAAACATTTCCGCCAAAGCCTCCGGCATAAGACTGCCCGTTTACATGATCCAGATTATAGACAGAATAATAGCTACCTTCTCCTGCGCCTTGGTTGTTAACCGTTCCACTCTGAAGTTTCCGACAAAACCGCCAGCTGTATCTGCAGCAACTCCGCCTTTATCAACATAAGTAACCGTGCACTCTGTATAAGAAGGAAGCAAGTACGTGACAGCACCTAACAACTTATTTGCATTTAGCAAAGCCTTGACATCCGCTTCACCAGCTACATCTGCAAGACCTCCGGTCTGTGAAGAACCTACAAATCCTCCTGCAAAGCCATCTGTATCATTTGCTGTTACTTCTTTTAAAATTTTTTTCACATCGGACTTAATGATCTCACAGCTGTTACTCCTTCCGATGAAACCACCGGCTGTATAATCCACTACTTCGCCGTTGGAATTTGTACCTGTTGCTTGTACAGTCATGCCTCCTGCGATGCCATTTACATGAGCTTCGTTGATTTTGACTCTGACACCTTCTGCCACAGAAAGCAGATTTTCTACTTTCAGCAAGTTGTTCAGTCCTAACAGATTCAAAGTCAGTCCGTTTCCACCAGCCAGATCTCCCGGACCTGCACAACCGATAAAACCACCTACTCTGTTTTTTGCCGAAACAGATTTTACCTGATTCAATGTTACAGTATCCACATCTCCACCAACAGCCTCACCAAGTGCTCCGCCGGCATAATTTTCTTTTTGCTTCAACTATATATCCATCATTTACTCCCGTCACTGTTACATGATGCACAGTAAATCCAAGAAAGTTTCCGATTCCAAGCGTATTATTTAAAAGTCCTGTGACATTTGCTGTTGTTACACTTCCTGCAATACCTCCGACACGATTTTCACCTGCCGTAACTGTTTTCAATCCTGTAAGCACATTATCTCTTTGTGCTACGCTACTTGCATCTGCTCCACCATGTTTCCAATAAGGAAGTTTATTTAGATACTCTGTACTGGATTCTGCAATATAGACGCCATCACCGCCACCAAGAATACCACCAGAATAACTCTTACCAGCCTCAACTGAAACAGATGAACAATCCATGTTACATCCCAGGATTGCTGATGGTGCAATTCCTACAAGTGACAGAAGCATACCTGCTTTTCCGGATCACTCGACAAAAGACCCGTCAACAAGTCTTTCACTGTTGTTAAAAGGCTTGCATCCTTGACTTCTTTATTTCCAAGGTTTGTAATCCATCCAACTGTTGAAATACCGCTCACACCACCGGCATAACTTCCGCTTGCTTTAACTGCAATGCTTCTGCTTGCTCCGCAGTTGACTGCATAGCTGTTTGTCTGTGCTCCTACAATACCACCTTGATAATTTTCACCGGATACTGAGACATTACATTCTGTCAGATTGCAATTTTAGCAAGATACTCTGTGGCTGCATTACTCGAATAAGTTCAACACCTACATCACTTAACAAACCTCGGATTTCCGCATCTCTGCTGATTCCCGAAAATCCTCCGCCGTATTCTTTTGCAGTTACAGAATAACTACTGTTTTTCACAGAGCAGTCAAAGATTCTTGTTCCTACCTGCTGTCCTACAAAACCACCAGCATAATCTTTACCGGCAGCTCCGATAGTTCCTGCCAGATTCTCTACATGACAGTTTTTAATATTTACATTTTGTATCCAGTAGGAATTAAACTACCAACCGGCAATGCCTTGTCCAGAAGAATTGTGATCAAATCTCCAAGTCCAAGTCCCGGAATTGCATTTAACAATGATGATAATGCATTCACCGTTACTCCAAGAGCTTTCGACAACCCGTCATACTCTGTTACACCTTCTGTATAACCGACAAACCCACCAGTACGGTCATTAATATTCGAAACACTGACTTTTCCTGTCACATCACAGTTTTCAATGGAAACATCTCCCACTAGCCTTCCGGCAAATGCACCTGTTGCATAAATCGTCGGATCCTTTGCTCTTGCATTTTAAAAGTGCTGATAATGTATCTTTCAAATTCAGGTTTACGTTTCCAAATGTTAAAACTCCTACTAATAAATCAACTACACCACCTACAAGCCATCCAAGTCCTGATGTGAGTCCACTTATTATGGTCTGAGTGTTTTTATGTTCATTCGTATTATTTTTGTACATTTACATTTCGTAATTCCAGGTTTGATACAGAGACCGTTCCGGCACTGACACCAATGTTGTTTACATTAACCTCATTCGTAATTGTTCCAAAAAAACCAATTCCTATATACTTAGAACCATCCATTTCTTCTGTCTGGTTCACATTCACATTAGAAATTACAGGTCTTCCAGTTGCCAAAATAGAATTTCCGTCCGTAAGTGTCGCCTGTCCATCTGCTAACTTTGCACCTTTGATATCTCCCGATACCATAAGTGGCGTCCAAAGATCATCTTCTTGATTTGAATTCACACCATCCTTTGATAAGTCAATATCTCGGAAAATGATGTAATTTGCATTGGATGAATATTTAAGATTGCCGTATTCACTCCTTAATTTATATTTATCTATATTTTTGTCAGGAAGACCATTTTCATTGACTCCACAAAATTCACCGGTTCCAACAGTAAGTCCGCCCAGTAACGTCCCTAAAACACCACCTACGCCTTTAAGCAAACCTGCAAGAATGTTATCGTCGGAAAGGTTTACATTCGCCAGCTTGTATTTACCGTTCTCTACACCGTTTGTTTTATCTTTTATAATATAGATATGAGTTTTCTCCTTTGACATTGTCCGGCTTTGGGTTTATAAGACCGTGCGTAGTTGCACCTTCTTTTGCTACAGCATCCAGGCCAAGGTCCGCATCTCCCGGATAATAAGGACTGTAAAAAAGGATTGCCACCAAACAGACCAGTTACCAAACCCGGTTTGTAATAAACATACAGTCTAGGAGTTACGCTCTTATTGCTTCCAATCGCCCGCACTGTGACTCATTTCCGATCAGAATATATTTCTTCCCGGAAACTTCTACATATAACTGCCCTGGTTTTGTTCTTCCATCTGCATGCTCACCATCTAGCCACTGAACTCCATTCGCCGCTTTTTCTGTCAATTGATCCGCAACCAATTCCGGCTTATCCGAATTAAACTTCTGCGATAACACGTAATTATGAGACTTACTATAAGTCAGATACTCCCGATCTTTCTCCATCCGGATAAATCATCTGTCCCATACCAAACTGTGGTGCATCATAATCCATCGACATAACTGGTTCCGTTTCAGATTCTTCCTGTGCAAGCACCATCAACTGATATGGATTGTATATGTAGATTGTATCCGTTTCCTTTATCATACAGCGTTGGTGTTTCGGTTTCTTCTAGTTTCGTGCCTGTGATAGTTCCGGTAAATGAATCCGGTACTGACCAAATCTGTTCCGAGTTCATCTGGATGTCATTCATCAAAATGTACTGAGCATCTGCACCGTATTTCAGCTCTGTGCCTTCACTTCTTTACCACTTCTCCAGAACCAATCTGTCCATCCTTATCACCTGTGTAAATATAAGCATCTGAACCAATCTGTTTTAATTGTTCATAATTATAAATGCATATTTTACTATCCTTATAATAAGCATCTATATTATCTGTTGATTCCGCTTTAACATTTCCACCGGACGATTCCGATTCGTCATTTTTCGAGTTTTCACTTGTTTCCTCCGATATCTTAGATTCGGATTCCGTGGTGCCATTTATTTCATCTGAAACTGTGGACTCGGTTGATACTTCACCATTACTCTTATTGGCATCATCAGAAAGTGCCACTTGACTAGTGTTGGTACCCGATGGATTTACATCTGCTGCATCCGCAATATTCACTTGATAATTCTGTTCTCTATTCTTCCTTTTTTCTTCATATCTGGACCTCTAATCGGAATAAAAATTCCTACCATTTACTCAATATTGCATTCTAATATCTAGAATGATTTTTAGCATAAAATAACTAATTTTATTATAATATCCGTTAAAATTTCTTTCATTTTTCATCAAAATACCTACTGGACTTTTTACTCTTCTCTGTTTGATTCTACTTTCTGCACCCACTCTTTTTTGCATAGCCGCAGTAAAAAAACATTGAAGCAATTTCATGGAAAACGCTCCACATTCAGCATTTACAATCATCCTTACCGCCTCGGCATGTTTCAGTTTTCGTTTTATATGGTCGCTCACTGACCAAAGCATCATAGGCATCCACCAAACCGACCACCTGAGGCACAAAGCGGAATCTGATCTCCCTTTAAACCGTCCGGATATCCAGAGCCATCAAATCTCTCATGGTGATGTCGGCAGATTTCATAGCTGTACTTATTCAATTTCTCTGTTGTCATACCATTCGGAAATCTCAATGTCATCTCTGCACCGGTAATTGGATGCTGCTTCACGACTTCCATCTCGTCTATCGTTAATTTCCCATTTTTATTCAATATTTCTATCGGTACCCAGATTTTACCAATATCATGGATTGGTGCCAGGTGTGATACATTTTCAATCTCTTCTTCTGTAATTCCATATTCCGGATAATTTTTCTGCAGTTGGCGATAAACCTGCTCCGTATAAAACTAATATCATCCTGATGTTCCTTTTCCACCAGATTATTGTGATTCAATACCGCAACAAGCAAAGAAACCATATCCCAATACTGTTTCGTGATATTCTTTTCTTTCTTCCGCAATTCCTGTTCCATATTAACAATCGTATCTGGAATGACCTTCGCATTATGTAATGTGAGAATGGCAATATTCTCCGTCTCATCTATATATTTTTTTGCTTCCATCCAAATATAAGAATCTGCTTCATTATCACATATTCTGCGGTAGGACATATCATCTTCCATACAGCCGTCTACTAAGTGTTCCGTAAGCTTTTCGCTTGTCAAAATCGTCTTAACTTCTGGCGATCCTGTTCATATACATATTGTTCTGTGTACTTCCTTATAAACTCATCATAGGTAGCTGAATCACTTACTTTATCATAGACTTCATGTACGTGGGAATAAATACATTCATATGTTTGATCCTTTAAATTCAATTTTATAACTACATAAAATCGTCCAAAATATTCATCTTTGCCCGGCTGAATAATATCTGATATTTTCACATTTTCCAGCCTGTTATTATAAGTGTTCTGCAGATCCAGTAACACCTTATGTACCTTGCAGCAATCTGAATAATTTCTGGAACAGTATCCGTCCTTCTCCAGACATCTGCTAATTGCCATTGTTGACTCTGTACAGTTAATAACGTCCATAAGAGAAATTTCTTCCGGTCGTTTTTCCAGCATATAGCCGCCATTCGATCCCTCTGCCGCTTTAACAATTTCTTTTTCTTTTAATTGCTTTGTCACTTTAGGAATGTAACTTGCCGGAATATTTAATTCACGAGATAGTTCTGCTGTAGTTATCACCTTATTTTCTGATGCTAGATAACATACGATTCTAATGGCATAATCCGTTGTATTTGTAAGCTGCATAATGTCACCCTCTCTATCCGTCCCCAATAATGATTTTTTATCCTGAACATTTTTCTTGTTTCTTTCATTGTAAAAGGAAGAATCATACTTTCAGGTTCTTCACTTCACAAGCACAATTCTTCCTTTTTGCCTTAATGATATTTTCTTTTTTTTTTTCTGAAAAATACCATGCTTCCAATGCCAATCAGTAAAACCACAATCAGCATCATAATCCAGCTATTATTCTGAATATTTCTTCCGGTTACGGGCGGTGCCACGGTTGATGTATTTGTAAATTGGATATCTTCCGTTCCTGTTGCTGCCATTGTAAATGATGCTGCTTCTCCAACGGTTTTCGATCCACCATTTGTCGGTAAGCAACTGATATCTACAGATTCATCTTTTTTTCAATGTAAAGGCTGCCTGATTATTTGTGAAAGTCAGTTTTTCTGCTGTTCCATTTCCTTCTTCAATAACAGCTGAAAGATATCTTCTCCCAGTGTTGTTTCCTGTCTGGGAAGCTGTTTCTCATTATTCTGTTCTTTCTCAACCTGTTTCTTTTTCATGATTCATTCCTGCTTCATATCAACTTAGATAATCAAGGTATTCTTTTATGTACCGGTTAAAGTATAGCACTTATTTTTTGCAAAAATAATACAGAGAATAGGAAGATATTTTCACGTTTTGCTACAAAAAAGTTTGTAGTTATCGGTTTTTTGCGCAAAAAAAGAAACCATACCATAGAGATATAGTTTCTCTTTGAAATTACAGTGTTTCTGCCATTTTGAATAAAACGATTCCATTTCTAACAGCCAGCATCTCAGCAGATTCTTGAAATCAATGCCGGAAATATCTTTTATTTTTTTCAACCTGGAAGAAAGAGTACGATAATTTACATAGAGTTTTTCAGCTGCCTTTATTCGCACTCTTATCACAGTCCAGATACGCCTGCAACGTTTCAATCAGTTCTCCATCATGTTCTTTATCATACCAATATAATTTCACAAGTGACTCTGGCACATATTCCATCAGTTCATCACGATTTTTGATTTTTCAAAAATCTGGAAAAACTCGAGCTTAGAAAAAATCGGCTACCGATATATTCTTATCACCATAGAGATATCTGAGCATATCCATATAGTCTATGATTTTCTTTGAATCCTTAAAAGATTTTTTCAAATCTCCATATCCATTAACAATACTTCCAATGCCAATCTGAAAATCCGTTGTCTTATTTCTGTGAAAAATCTGCTTCTGTACTGTCTGATATAATTTTTTCCATTTCTTCCCGGAACCCTGCTTGTGTTTCCCCAGGCTTAATTTCATGAATACACACAATCTGATTCAGATTCCGGTAAATATGTTCATCCGGAAGTAATCTCTGAATCTCGCCTTCTATCACTCCGATTTCTTCTAATTCTTCTTTTGTATAATAATCTTCGCTATTGCTTGAAATCGTATGAAAACTTACCACACAATATTGAGCTGTATCTTTCAATTTTAGCATTCCTGCAGCTTTACTCAATTCATCGCCCGTTAATAAACCATTAAGCAAGCTATATTCAATATCTCGTTGATATTTTTTTCTATCTCATTTTTAGCATATGTTCCCATAAAACTATACTGTAAAAGTAAAAACAGCATTTTCCAATGCCATATAGTCCAGTATTGTTAATGGCATATTCACTTCCGTGACTACCAAATAAATTTCTGTTCGGCCTAACACATGTATTTTTGTAATATATTGCGTATTCTCTTTTCTCTGTTTTTGTATTCAAATCTGGTAACAATATCCGGTTTATATTTCTCAACATTTTTCTCAAATACAAAATCAGACACAGATCCTGCGTTGTGGACGCACAGCAAGTTAAGTTACTATAATATAACGCTACCGGATTGCCAATCATGGAAGACAATAGAAACAAAATATTTTTAGTTGGATCTTCAAAATTCTCTCCATCCAATAACATGTTAGAAATATTGTCGTGTGTCAATTTGAAATAAATCAACCGTGCGATATTTTCATCATAGATCTGCAGAATAACATATTTTATAATACCCCAATAATACTCATCTTCCGAAATTTCTATCACTGGAATATTACGTTCCGAACAAAACTTTAATAAAATATCATAATAATTGACTTTCTGTACCATGTCCGGATGCTGCTTTATAATAAATCCACTGACCTGTTTCTTCTCCAGTTCATTCAAATGTTTCCGAAACTCTCTGTCCGTTTCTCCGAAATATACTTTCATATTTGTAAGAAGAAGCTCTCCTCCAGTCAGATATCTTTCCATATCTTCTATGAAATAATTGCTATATTAAATTGATACTGCTTCCTCTTCACTGATTTCATCCATTTTATACTTCCAGTGATAAACCACGGGTTCACGGTTCACTTCGTCAAAGTACTTGTAAATTCGTTCTTCCAACTCCTGTTTGGTATTGGTTTTTCACAGTAATATTTGATTTTAAAGGGTTTCATATCCTGTTCCTTAAGAAATTTCTGGATATACGGTTTGGTAACGGTTGAAAGCCTTGGATATCCCCTTCTTCTGCATGTTTCTGAATGTATTTGTGGAGAGAGGTCAACGTCCACAATTCCTGTGCATAACTGAGTTCTGTCGGTCTCTGACACGCAATATGAATCATCCATGCTTTTGCATCATCAGTGATTTCCGATGGACGTCCAGGACGCTGAACATCAAACAGTGCAGCATCTAAACCGCCTTTCTGAAACTTCGAAATACAAAGGCGTACCGTTGCAGTACTAATGGCAAGTTTATCAGCAATTTGCTGGAATGTCATTCCATCGGCTTTATATAAAAGGATTCTGGCACGGTCCACAACTTGTGCCTGAATGGTTCTCTCTTTTGGATAATGCTTTAAGGTAATCTCTGTCTTCATCTGACAGAGGAAGATATGTTTTTCTCATAGTGTTCATCCTTTCTTAGATAACACTATTTTACCATACATTATCCTCAAAATATATAGTAGAAA
>VOFI01001858.1_pt1 | contig 28589 bp, 49 predicted proteins | sample 5384131 | NCBI WGS metagenome assembly VOFI01 (sample SAMN12384728, study PRJNA508395) | human gut metagenome | isolation source: healthy gut H | host: Homo sapiens
GTCCAGCTTCAGCACTTCGTCCACCAGGGGCTTTCTCCTCCTGGAACTTTTTTCTTAATGTTCTCCTTTACCAGGTCCGGGTTGCTCCGGATCAGCTTAATATCCAGCATATCGCGGTTCCTCCTCTTTTTTCAGGCAAAAACTTTTGTGTGGCGCGCGGCCCTTCAGCGCAGGTGCAGGTCATGCAGCAGGTTCTGCAGGTCCTCTTCCCCCATAGAACTCGATTTGCAGGGTGCCCTTCTTCTTGCTGCCGGCCACCTTCACCCTTCGGTTCAGGTATTCGCCCACGGCCAGCTGGGCCTCCTCAAAATACTGGTTCTTCCGGGGCGTTTTGGGCAGGGATTCCTTCTTTTCATTCAGGCGTTTAGCCAGGGCCTCCAGCTCCCGGCACAGAGGCGCCGTCCTTGGCGCTTCTGGGCCCCCAGGCGCATGTCCTCCTGGCTTTTGAAGCTGAGCAGGGTGCGGGCGTGGCCCGCGGTGATCTCCCCCCGCTCCAGCATGCCCTGGATGTCCTCCGGTAGGTTTAAAAGCCGCAGGGCGTTGGTGATGGCCGGCCGGCTCTTCCCCACCGCCTTAGAGACCTCCTCCTGGGTGAAATCCTGGGCCTCGATCAGGGTGCGGTAACCCTGGGCCTCCCCAGGGGGGTCAGGTGGCCTCCTCGCTGCAGAGTTTTCGATGAGGCGAACAGCATTTCTTCCGGTGTCGCTCATCTCTCCCCGGACCACCGCAGGCACGTCAGCCCCGCCATGCGGGCGGACCGCCAGCGGCGCTCGCCTGCCACAATCCGGTAGCCCCCCGTCAGCAGTGGCCGCAGCAGCAGGGGTTGCAGCACCCCGTGCTGGGAGATGGAATCCGCCAGCTCTGAGAGAGGGGGCCTCGCTGTCAAACTCTTTCCGGGGCTGGTCCGGTTGTCAATCTCGCTGATCTTTCACGCTGACGGCGCCTTCTGTGGTCTCGTCGGTTTTTCCGCGAAGATGGCGTCCAAGCCCTTCCCCAGTCCTCTTTTCTTCATGGGAATCCCCCCTTTTTTACCGATTGTTTTTGATGACCTCCTCCGCCAGCTCCCCCCATAGGCCTTGGCCCCGGGAGCTGCGGTCGTAATACAGCAGCGGGCTGGCCAAAGCCTGGGGCTTCGGAAAGGCGCACTGTGCGGGGGATGACGGTTTTGAATACTTTGCGGAAGTACTTCTTCACTTCCTCCACCACCTGCTGGGTCAGGTTCAGGCGGCCGTCGTACATGGTCAGCAGCACGCCTTCAATATCCAGCAGCTCGTTGTACTGGCGCTTTACCCGGCGGACCGTATTCATCAGCTGGGAAAGCCCCTCCAAAGCGTAATATTCGCACTGGATGGGGATGAGGATGGTGTCCGCCGCGGTGAGGGCATTGGTGGTGATAAGCCCCAGGGAGGGGGGGGCAGTCGATGAGCAGGAAGTCATAGTCCCCCGGATAGGGGCAAGGGCGTTTTTCAGCACGGCCTCACGGTTCTCCAGGGCGGCCATCTCCAGCTCGGCCGCGGCCAGGTCCATGTTGGAGGGCAGCAGCGTCAGGTTTTTGAACTCTGTCTTCACCAGGGCCTCTTTGGCCTTGGCCCCGCTGATGAGCACCTCATAAATGGTGGCGCCGCAGTCCCGGCGGTCCACTCCCACGCCAGAGGTGGTGTTCCCCTGGGGATCGGCGTCCACCAGCAGCACCTTTTTCCCCATATCCCCCAGGGCGGCCGCCAAAATTGACAGCCGTGGTGGTCTTGCCCACGCCGCCTTTCTGGTTGGCGGCAGCGATGATCTTTCCCATAGTTTCACCCTTCCCTGTGGAATTTTCGCGTTCGGTTCTTATTGTATCACAAACCTGTGGGAAAGAAAAGGCCAAGCAGGCCTTCTGCCGGGAAAAAGTTTGCCCCCTTTGCCCGGCCATGTTTCATGTATGAAACATAATGGAAGGGCGGCGGGGCTTTCGCCCGCCCTTCCTGTGGGGAAATGAATAAGGGAATGGGTTAAACTTGTACTCTGTGTTGTTTGGGAATACGCACGGTGCACTCGATGTATTCCTCTGTCTCCGTCTTCTCCGCCTGGGCTTCGATCCCCGCCGTCTTCATGGCGTCCACCGCGTGGTCGATGGTGTTGATGAACAGGCGGATGTCCTTGGCGATGAAACGGCGCTTGGGGCGGGCTTGCGCCCCTTGGGCTGAAGGACCGACTCCACCAGCTCCTCTGTCTGGGGAGACGTTCAGATGCCTCTCCCCTGCTGGCGCAGCAGCTTCTGCCGCTGGGGGATATCTTCAACGCGCAGCAGCGCCCTGGCGTGGCGCTCTGTCAACTTGTACTCTAAGATCTCGTTCTGCTCCTGGGGGGAGAGTTTCAGCAGCCGCAGCTTGTTGGCCAGATATGATTGGCTGATGCCCAGCCGCTTGGCAGCCTCCTCCTGGGTGATATGCCACTCCTGCAGCAGGCTTGCCAAGGCGCTGGCCTGCTCGAACATCTGCAGGTCCTGGCGCTGCAGGTTTTCCAGCAGAGAGGCCAGCACGGCGCTGTCCTCCGGCTCGCAGTCCGCGATGAGGGGCGGGAATCTCCTTCAATCCCGCCAACTTACAGGCTCGCAGCCTACGCTCTCCGGCAATCAGGTAATAGGCCCCGTTTTCCCCGGCGCACCGTCACCGGCTGGAGCAGGCCGTTCTCCTTAATGCTCTGGGCCAGGGGCTTCCAGCTCCTCTTGGCGAAACACCTTCCGGGGCTGGGAGGGGTTGGGCAGGATGCGGCTGACAGGCAGCTTTGTCAGTTTTAGCTTGTCCCTAAAACATGTGCCGTACCTCCCTTTCCGTGGACTATTCTACCACGGGAAGGAGCGGCGTTTGTTGTTATTCCTGTCGGCAGGGCCGGATTTTTTACAGGTATTTTTTAAAGCCCTTCACTTCCTCAAAACCCAGGGCGGCGTAGAACTTGTGGGCGCCGGTGCGGTTCATGCCCGAGACCAGGATCTCATAGTGGCAGTCCCACTGCTCCTTGCCCCAGCGCTCAATCTCCTGAAACATAGCTCGGCCCACGCCTTGGCCCTGGTAGCGTTCCAGGACTGCCACGTTCTCCACCAGCAGGATAGGACGGCAGCTGTCGCAGATATCCTCGAACACCACGCCCAACAGGCTGCCGCAGATGGCGCCCGTCTCCTTGTCCTCGGCCACCAGCAGATACTTCTGGGGTCTCCGCTGATCTTCTGTAACAGCTCTTTCACAGTGGCCCGGTCCCCGGCCTTATCGCTGATGACCAGCATCACCTGGTCCAGGCCGTCCAGGTCCTTCTCTTCCGCCTTGCGTAGAATCAGTTCCATTGGGGTATCCTCCTTATAAGGGATGTTTCAAGATGGTGCCCCCGTGGCGGGGGTAGCCCTTGGGGGTGAAGCGCAGCTTCTGGCAGAGGATGAGCTTTCGCTCCTCCCCCGCCGGGCAGGGAGAGGGAGAGCACCTCCCGGCTCCCCCCGGCGCCCAAGGTCTCCAGGGCGTTGGCGGCCTCCTCCAGCTCCTGCTCCGCGCCTGGTCCCTTCATGGCGATGAAGTACCCCTTCATCTTGATGAGGGCATGCAGTACTCCGCCAGCACCGGCAGCGATGGCCACGGCCCGGGCGGTGGCCACATCGTAGCGCTCCCGCATGGTCTTGTCCAGGCCGGCCTCCTCCGCCCGCTTGTGCACCCGCCGGGCGCTGACCTTCAAAGCCGCGCACACCTCCCCCAAAAAGTTCAGGCGCTTCATGGTGCCGTCCAGCAGGGTCAGGTCAATGTCCGGCCGCATGATCTTCAGGGGATGCCTCGGGAAGCCCGCGCCGGTGCCCACGTCGATGACCTTGGCCCCCTGCTTCAGCTTGGGCCAGGAGAGCAGGGTCATGCTGTCCAGAAAGTGCTTTTCCACCACCTCTTCCGGTTGGGTGATGGCGGTCAGGTTCATCTTCTCGTTCCACTCCAGCAAAAGCTCCATGTAGGTTTGGAACTGGTCCGCCTGGACGGCGGAGACCTTCCAGCCCATGGCCTTTGCCTTTTCTGTCAAACTCTTTCGGATATCCGTCATTGGTCCGCTCCTTCCCTCTGCTGCCGTTCCTGTGCCGCCAGCCAGATCAGCAGCACGGAGATGTCCGCCGGGCTCACCCGCTGATGCGCCCCTGCCTGGCCGATATTCTCCGGCCGCACCTTGTTCAGTTTCTCCACGGCCTCCAGCCGCAGGCCCTTGATCTGGGCGTAGTCCACCTGGGGCAGGCGCTTGCGCTCCAGCCGCAGGGCCTCCTCGATGTCCGCCCGCTGGCGCTTGATGTAGCCCTCGTACTTCAATTCCAATTTCCACAGCCTCGAAGATTGCTGTGGAATACTTGGGCCTCTCCCGGTCCACCGCCGTCAAATCCTGGTAGGAGACTTGCGGCCGCTTCAGCAGGTCCGCCAGCTTGGCCCCGGTGGAAAGGGGGATGTTCCACGTGAAACAAGAATCTGGTTCAGCTCCTCCGAGGGAGGAAGGGTGGTGGACTGCACCCGCTTCAGCTCGGCCTGCTTCTGCTCCTGCTTCCGCTGGAACTTCTCCCACCGCCTGTCGGAGATGAGCCCCAGCTCCCGGCCCAGGGGGGTCAGGCGCTCGTCGGCGTTGTCCTGGCGCAGCACCAGCCGGTATTCCGAGCGGGAGGTCATCATCCGGTAGGGGGTCGCTGGCGCCCTTGGTAATCAAATCGTCAATGAGGGTGCCTATGTAAGAGCTGGCCCTATCCAACACAAAGGGGCTCCTTCCCTGGACTTTCCGCGCCGCGTTGACCCCGGCCACAAACCCCTGGGCCGCGGCCTCCTCATAGCCGGAGCTGCCGTTGAACTGCCCCGCCCCGTACAGCCCCGGCCAGTCCCGGAACTCCAACGTGGCGGAAAGCTGCAAGGGGTCACAGCAGTCGTACTCAATGGCGTAGGCCGTGCGCATGATCTGGGCGTGCTCCAAGCCGGGGATGGTGTGGTAAAAGGCCACCTGCACGTCCTCGGGCAAGGAGCTGCTCATCCCCTGCAAATACATCTTCCTCGGTGTCCAGGCCGCAGGGCTCGATGAACAGCTGGTGCCGGGGCTTGTCCGGGAAGCGCACCACCTTGTCCTCGATGCTGGGGCAGTACCGGGGGCCAATGCCCTCAATCTGCCCGCCATACAGGGGCGAGCGGTGGATGTTCTCCAAGATCACCCGCTTGGTCTCGTCATTGGTCCAGCTGACGTGGCACACCGCCTTGTTCTCCAAAGGGCTCTGACCTGTCGTAGGAGAAGGGCACCACGGGCTCGTCCCCGTGCTGGACTTCCAGGCCGGTGAAGTCGATGGAGGATTTCAGCACCCGGGCGGGGGTGCCCGTCCTGAACCGGCGCAGGGGAAATGCCCAGCTCTTTCAGGGAGTCCGGCAGGAACGCCGCCGGGAACATGCCGTCGGGGCCGCTCTCGTAGGAGACGTCCCCACGAACACCTTGCCCCCCAGGAAGGTCCCCGTGGCGATGATGACCGCCTTGGCCCGGTATACCGCCTCCAGCCGGGAGGTGAGCAGCCACTCCTCCCCCTCCCGCTCCAGCTTGACGATCTCTCCCTGGCGCAGCAGCAGGTTGGGGCATGTCTCCAGCTTGTGCTTCATCAGGCGGGAGTAGTGGTTCCGGTCAATCTGCGCGCGCAGGGAGTGTACAGCCGGCCCCTTGCCGAGGTTCAGCATGCGGCTTTGGATGGTGCAGGCGTCGGCGGTGCGGCCCATCTCCCCGCCCAGGGCGTCAATCTCCCGCACCAGGTGGCCCTTGGCCGTGCCGCCAATGCTGGGATTGCAGGGGCAGTTTCCCACGGCGTCCAGATTGATGGTGAAGACCACCGTGGAGCACCCCAGACGGGCGGCAGCCAGGGCGGCTTCAATGCCGGCGTGCCCCGCGCCGATGACGGCTACCTCATAGGAACCAGCGTTATATGTCATAGGAACCTCCAAAAGGAAAATATCAAAGGGAAAGCAACATAAAGTTTTCGCTCAAGCCTTTTCAAAAAAGCTTGTGGGGTTTAAGGGGGCCGCTACGTCCCGGTGGGACGTTGCTCAGCGGCGACCGAGCCGGCAGGCGAGACCAAACCTCAAGACCTTACAGGGTGCGGGGGTCCTGGTGCCCGGTGGGCACCGTTCAGGACCGGTCTACGTTGCCACTTCGGTCGGTGCTGGGCGTCTGCCACTGGCAGACAGCACCGAGACCGACCAGCCACCGCCTTCCCATACCCCAAAAAAGGGGGGCGTGTGTCCCCCTCTTGGGGTGCCACAGAGCCCGGGGTTTTGCTTGTGGAAGGGGCGGGCTGGGTGCCACAGAGCCTCTCGGGGCTACCGCCCGTTGGGCGTATGCGCCCCGCACGCTGCTTTTTTTTTCCGGCTGCGCCGGTCAAGGTCGTGGGCGCTCGCTCCACACCTCGCAAACTTTTGAAAAAGTTTGATCAAAACTTTTACGCGCCTTCGGCGTTGCATCTCCGCCCTTGCGGAACGCAAGAAGGCGGCTTGTCCCGCGCGGTCACGCGCCTATTTGCCCACACAGAACTCCTCAAACACTCTATCCACGATCTCCTCGCTGACCTGCTCCCTGTCAGGGCGGAGAGGGCATGGAGGGCGCCCTCCACACAGACGGTGACAGCATCCAAGGTCAGCCCCAGGGCCAGGGCCTGCTCCCCCGCAGGCTGTCCAGGGCGGCCTGGGCATCCCCCCTCTGGCGCTGGGTGAACAGCACCCCCTCCTCTGGGTGAAAATCTTTTGTGTCCAATATTTCGGACAATGCTTGCTCCAGGTCCTCCAGCCCTTCCCCGCTGGCGGCGGAGAGAGCCACGGTCTTCTCAAAGTGAGCGCACCGCCTCCCCCGTCGATGGCGGTGGGCAGGTCCGTCTTGTTGATGATGGCGATAGAGGGCACGTTTTGCAGCGCCTCCATCAGCTCCCAGTCCTCTTTCTCCAGCACCTGGGAGAGTCGAACACCGCCAGCACCAGCTGGGCCGTCTCCAAGCGTTTTTCGCCGCCTGCACGCCAATGCTCTCCACCGGGTCGTCGGTGTCCCGGAGCCCGCGGTGTCCGCCAGCCGCAGGGGCACCCCAGCCAGCAGCACGGTTTCCTCCACCACGTCCCGGGTGGTGCCCGCATACTGGGTGACGATGGACCGCTCGCAGCCAGAGAGCAGGTTCATCAGGGGTGGACTTCCCCGCGTTGGGACGCCCGGCGATGACGGTCTCCAGTCCCTCCCGGTAAGCCCGGCCTCGCTCGAACCCTGCCAACAGGGAGAGCTCCTCCTCCCCCCGCCGGATGGCGGCCAGCAGCCCTCCTGCTCCCTCCACCTCGGACACGTCCTCCTCCGGGAAATCCGCCCAGGCCGCCAGGTGGCTGGCCTGCACCAGCAGCTCCCCTGATGGCGGCAATCCGCCGGGAGAGCACGCCGGTGCTGCCCGCCTCCGCGGCCCTGCGGGCCTGCTCCCCGCTGGCGGAGATAAGGCCCATCACCGCCTCCGCCTGGGCCAGGTCCAGCTTGCCGTTTACAAAGGCCCGGCGGGTGAACTCCCCGGCCCGGCAGGGAGGCCCCGGCATCCAGCACCGCCTGCAACAGCCGTTTGGTCACATAGAGCCCCCGTGGCAGGAGAGCTCCACCACGTCCTCCCCGGTGTAGCTTTCGGTGCCCGGAACACCAGGGCCACCACGTCGTCCAGCCGCTCCCCGGCGGCGTCGAAGGCGGCCCCCAGCTGGGCGGTGTAACCCTTCATCTGGGAGAGGGCCTTCCCGCTGACGCCCCGGAACACCTTTTCCCCAATGGAGAACGCCTCCCGTCCGGAGAGGCGCACAATACCAATCCCCCGGCGCCGGGGCGGTGGAGATGGCCGCAATGGTCTTTTTCCATGAGAGAGCCTCCCTTTTTCCACAATTTCACAGGAAAATACGCAAAAAAGGGGCCGCCGCAGGGCCGCCCCAAAGCTGCTTATTTCTTTTCAATCCGCCCATAGATGGGGGGTGTTGGGGTCATCCGCCTTGGGCCCTCTGCCCGGGGAGCCGGATTCGGACGGCTCCGGTCACTGCGGGGGCGGCGGTTCCGGTCGTTATATCCGCCGCGGCCGCTGCGGCCACGGTCATTGCGGCCGCCGCCGCGCCGGTCGTTCCGCCGCTGGGGACGCTCTCCCCTTCCGGCCCAATGACCACGTGCCGGCCCTGGTCCACGCCTTCGCTCCAGGACTTGGCGCCGGGCACGGTCTGCACCGCGGTGTGGATAATGCGCCGCTCGTAGGGGTTCATGGGCTCCAAAGAGGAGTTCCGGCCGGTCTTTACCGCCCGGGCCGCCATCTTCTTTCCCAGGGCCTCCAGGGTTTCCTTCCGCTTCTCCCGGTAGTTGCCCACGTCCAGGGGTGATGCGGAAATAGGAGCCGTCCGCATGGTTGGCCACCAAAGAGGCCAGGTACTGCAAGGCGTCCAGGGTTTCGCCCCGGTGGCCGATAATAAAGCCGATGTCCTCGCCAGAGAGGGTCAGGGCGGCGCCGGCCTCTTCCCGGCGAATCTCAACCCCGGCCTCTGGCAGGCCCATCTCCTTAAGCACGCTCTTCAAGTAACCGGCGGCCTCTTGGGCAGGGTCCCGTTCCTCTACAGGGTCGGGCTCTTCAATATAGGCCCGCACCTTGGCGGGGGGCGCCTCAAACAGGCCAAACGTCTTCTTTTGGGGCATCTCAAAATCTCAAATTCCGCGTCCGTAGTATCCACGCCCAGCTCGCGGCAAGCGTTGGCAAACGCAATCTCCACGGTCTCGCCCTTTGGCAATGGCTTCTTTGATCATGACGTTTTCCTCCCTTTCGGTTCACTTTTTCGTGCCCATATAGGTACTGGGTTTCCAGAGCCGCCCGAGCCGCCCTTCTTTTTCTTGGCGCCCTGCTTTTTGCCGCCGCCCTTTTCCTGCTTTGCCTGCTGGGGCGCGGCCGCCAGCCTTTCCGCAATTTCCTTTTTGGGCTGCGGCGGGCAGCGGGCGCACATTGGCCTCTGCCAGCTCTAGGGTGACGGCCCGCTGGGCCTCTGCCATGGCAGTCATGTGGTTTACGCTGAAATATTTATTGGTGACAAGGCTTTGAATGAAACTGGTCACCGAGGAGATGATCCAGTACAGGCCCACGGCGCTGGGCATAATGAACGCCCAGTAAACGCTGATAAGGGGGAAGACATACATCATCGCCTTCATACAGCCGGGCTGGGTCTGGCCGGTGGTCTGCTTTTTGCGAATGGGACATATAGAACTGGAAGCCAAAGCTCGTCACCAGGGACAGCACCGGGATCACCCACAAGAAGGAGAAAAAGCCCGCGCCCTGGGGCGTTGCCAGCAGGTCCAGCCCCAAAAAAGTGGAAGCCCTGGGTGAAGGAGTCGATCTTGTCCAGGTCCGACTGGGAACATGGTCAAATACTCTTTCAGGGCGTCAAAGTTGCGGATGATCTCCATTTCCGCATAAATGCCGCCGGTGGTGGAAGAGGCCACCATGCCCGGAATGCGCCCGATGAAATCCGTGGCCTGGCTGATGCGGTCCGAGGCAATGTGCAGGGTGTTGGAAAGGGGCATGATAACCGAGTAGTAAATGCCCAGCATGATGGGCAGGGGCAGCAGGGTGGTCAGGCACCCAGAGCTGGGGCTGACGCCCTCTTTCTCGTAGAGCTTCATCAGCTCTTCACTGTACTTCTCCCGGTTGTTCCCGTACTTTTCCTGGAGTTCTTTCTGCTTGACAGAAAGCTTTGGCTGAGAGGCCATGCTCCGCTGGGACTTGATGGAGAAGGGAACAGCACCAGCTTTACGATAATGGTAAAGAAAATGATGGCTACGCCGTAGTTGTGGGAAGATATTGTACAGCAGCCACAGCAAATAGCCCAGGATACTTCCGAAGAAACTGAAAATTTGCACCATGGCGAATGTTACGCTCCTCTTTGCCGAAATCATTCTTCTTGTCTTTTTCTCGGGCACCGGGTCGTAACCGCCCCGGCTCCAGGGGTTGCAGCGCAGAATGCGCCACAGGGTCAACAGCCCACCCTTTAGGGCCCCAAACCGCTCGATGGCCTCCAGACCGTACTGGGAGCAGGTGGGGATATACTTGCACATTCCCGGTTTCCGGGGAGAGATGGCGCTGCGGTAAAACCGGATCAGCCACAAAAGCAGGCGCTTCATCTTTCGCGCTCCCCTTCGCCCGCCCGCCGCGGGCAGAAGCAGCCCCGCGCCGGAAAGCTGCCGCTCCATGTGGCGGCGCACCTCGGTGCTTTTTTCACATGGGGGTTTCCCCCGGGCCAAACAAACACCAGGTCCACCCCGGGGCGCACCTGGGGCGCCAGCTGGCGAAAGGCCTCTCGTATCACCCCGGCGGGACCGGTTGCGCTGCACCGCGTTGCCAATCTTTTGCTGGTGGTAATGCCCACCCGCACCAAACCCCGGCGGTTTTTCAGGGAATAGACCACCAGCACCGGGCTGACGCTGCTCTTCCCCGGTATAAGCCCGCCGGAACTCGTTGTTCCGGCAGAGGGTCTCCCATTGCTCCATACGAAAAAGCCCCTCCCGCGCATCTCGCGCTCTTTTTTCCAAACAGGCAAAAGAGCGCACAACAAAGAAAGGCCACCGCTAAGGTGACCTTTGAAGCGTCATCAATAGGTAAGACGCGCTCTGCCTTTTGCCCTGCGGCGTGCCCTTGCGACCGTTCCTGTCAGACATTCTTTTCCGGAACCCGTGCTCCTTCTTCCTGTGGAGCTTCTTAGGCTGATACGTTCTCAGCATTACAAAACCTCCTTTCGAGGTTCTTCCCTTGCGAGTCCATATTATACCTTAAATGCGGCACGGCTGTCAACACCATTTTTTGCCGGGAGCGGCGCGCCCTTTCGGGATTTTTTTTTTTTTTTGGAAAATTTTGTCCTAAAACGGGCAATAAATTGATTTTTAGAGGGTTAAGTGAAGGGCACCACAAGGTCTTGTGTAAAAAGCCCTCAATTTTACCAGAGGAAAAGGGAGGAAAAAATTTGAAAAGCAACGGGGACTATGGTATAATTTCAACTGAGTATCGGCCTTTTCAGGAAGAACCCCATTTTAACTGGGATTGGGAAATACAGCGGGTGAGGCCGCTGAAGTTTACGATGTGTTGGAGGGGGAATCGGTTTGGATTCATTCGATCAGGCTTGGGAGCTTATCTGCCAATATTGCAAAACCCATATTTCAGAGGTGGCCTACAACACCTGGCTGGAGCGCCTGAAGCCTGCCTCGCTGGACTTCGAGCGGGGCGTGGCCATTATTGAGGCGCCCAATAAATTCCACATGAGCACGGTGCACTCCTTTTACAGCAAGCTGCTGCAGGACGCTTTCGACAACGTGTTCGGGCGGGGGCGTCTCGTTCCAGATCTGCCTGCCCGACGAGGTGCCCCAGCCCGCCCCCAGCCCGTGCGGGAGGAAGAGGAGGACTACGAGTTGAACTTCGACACCTTTGTGGTGGGACCCTCCAACCGGTTTTGCCCACGCGGCCTGCCAGGCGGTGGCGGCCAAGCCGGCGCTGCTGTACAACCCGTTGTTCATCTACGGCAGCTCGGGCCTGGGAAAGACCCACCTGCTCAACGCCGTGGCCAAGGAGTTTCATAAAAAACTTCCCGGACCGCACGGTGATCTACGTCAAGAGCGAGGAGTTCACCAACGAGATCATCGCGGCCATTGCCCAGGGCACCACGCCGGCCTTCCGGGAAAAATACCGCAAGGCGGACCTGTTTTTGATGGACGACATCCAGTTTATCGCGGGGAAGAACTCCACCCAGGAGGAATTCTTCCACACCTTCAATACGCTGTACGAGGCAAAAAAAGCAGATTGTCCTCACGTCGGACCGTCCCCCCCAAGGACATTGCCACCCTGGACGACCGGCTGAAAACCCGCTTTGAGTGGGGCCTGACCGCCGACGTGCAGCCCCCGGATTTTGAGACCCGCATCGCCATCATCTCCCGCAAGGCGGAGAGCATCGGCCTGACATCCCGGAATCCGTGTGCGAGTACATCGCCAACAAATTAAAGAGCAACATCCGCCAGCTGGAGGGAACGGTGAAAAAACTGCGGGCCTACCACCTGCTGGAGAACAAGCCTGTCAACGTGGCCACCGCCCAGGCGGCCATCAGCGACATCATCAACAACGAGCAGCCGGTCCCGGTGACCGTGGAGAAGATCATCGAGGAGGTGGCCCGCACTTACGGGGGCATCACCCCAGAGGACATCCGCTCGCAAAAGCGCAACGCCAACATCTCCAAGGCGCGGCAGGTTTCCATGTACATTGTGCGGGAAATCACCCAGATGTCCATGGTAGAGATTGGCCAGACCTTTGGCGGCCGGGACCACTCCACCGTGGTGTACGCTGTGCGCCAGGTGGAAAAGGACATGAAAAAGACCCCCGCACCAAGGCCATGGTGGACGACATCATCAAAAAACATCCGCGACCGGTAAAAACAGGTCACACGGCCTTCCCGGCCGCGCTATACTATAAAAAAGGATAGGGCTGGGAAAGGACTTTTTACCCCTGAAAAGTTTTCCACACTTTCCTCAACATTCCCTCCACAGGAATCCACAGGCTGTGGACAACTTTCAAAGTCCACAGACCTCTTCACGGAGGTTCCACAGCGGTTTTGGAAAACTTTTCAGCCTTGGCGCCTAGAAAATCTGGCGCTCCTCCAATTTTCCACAAATTCACAGCCCCTACTAAGGCTTCTAAATCTAAGATAGAATAAAAAGAACAAGAGAAAAAGGCCAGCTTTTCCCCTCAGATCCAGCTGGCCGGAAAGGGGAACCTATGAAATTTACCGTCAATAAAAGCGATATTACCGAAGCTGTCAGCAATATCCAGCGGGGCCGTCTCCACAAAAAACCTCCATCCCTGCCCCTGGAGGGCATCCCTCATCGGTGCCAGCGAAGAGGGCCTGGAGCTGTGCGCCTATGACCTGGAGCTGGGCATCACCACCGTGATCCCCGCCTTTGTGGTGGAACCTGGCAAAGCGTGTGCTCAGCGCCAAATTGTTCTCCGATATCGTCCGCCGCACCCCGGCGGAGACTGTCACTGTCACCGTGGATGAAAAGAATATGGCCACCTTGGAAAGCGGCTACAGCCGGTTCTCCATCATCGGCATCCCCGCGGCGGAGTTCCCCGAGCTGCCAAAACTGACGGACTCCACCCAGATCTCCCTGCCGGGGAACCTGCTCAAGAGCATGATCCGGCAGACTTTGTTCGCCATTGCGGAGAGCGACGCCAAACCCATTCACCAGGGCAGCCTGTTCAACATTGAGAAAAGGCATGCTGGACGTGGTCAGCGTGGATGGCTACCGGCTGGCTGTGCGGCGGGAGGCCATCGACTTCCCGGAGGACCTGTCCTTTGTGGTGCCCGGCAAGACTTTGGGCGAGCTTTTTGAAGCTCATCAAGGACAGCGAGGACCCGGTGGAAATCTCCGCAGGCCGCCGGCACATCCTCTTTAAAATTGACAACTACACCGTGATCTCCAGCCTGCTGGAGGGCGAGTTCTCAACTATAAGGCGGCCATCCCCCCGGAGAGCCAGACGGAAGTGGTCCTGAAAACCCGAGAGGCCATTGACAGCGTGGAGCGCGTCTCCCTGCTGATCACCGACCGGCTGAAGAGCCCGGCGCGCTGCCTGTTCAATGAAAATGAAATCAAGCTCAACTGCACCACCTCCATGGGAAGGGGCTAGCGACCAGCTGGACGTGGAGATGACCGGGCAGAGCGTGGAGATCGGCTTTAACAACCGCTACCTGCTGGAAGCGCTGCGCAACACCGAGTGCGACGAGGTAAAAGTGCAGCTGGGCGGCCCCCTGAGCCCCATGAAAGTGGTGCCCAAAGAGGGGGACAGCTTCCTGTTCCTGGTGCTGCCCGTGCGCCTGAAGAGCGAGTGACCGGGAGGCCCACACCATGGAAACCATTTCAATCCACACAGAAACCATCCGGCTGGACGCCTTTTTAAAACTCACCGGCCTGGTGGACACCGGCGGCCAGGCCAAGCTGCTCATCCAAGAGGGCCGGGTGCTGGTCAACGGGAGGTCTGCCCCCAGCGGGGGGAAGAAGCTGCGCCCCGGCGACACCGTAGCCCTGGGGGAGAGCCGGTTTCAGGTGGCGGCCCAGCAGGGCTGACCTCTGGAAAGGAGCATGCCCCTTGTATGTAACCCGCCTTGGCACCCAAGGCTTTCGGAACTTATGCGACCAGGAGCTTTTTCCCCTGCCGGGGCGTGAACGTGATCTACGGCGGAAACGCTCAGGGCAAGACCAACCTGCTGGAGGCATTGTGGCTCTTCACCGGGGGCACTCCTTCCGGGGGGCCAAGGACGGGAGTTGCCCCGGCTGGACCCCGCCACCGGGAGAACGCCCCTGCCGCCGCCCTGGCCCTGATTTTTTTTCAGCGAGGGCCGGGACCAAAAGGCCCAGCTGCGCATTGAGAGCGGCCGGCGCGCCTCGGTGATCAACGGGTAAAAAGAAAAAAAACGGGCTCCGCCCTGGTGGGCAAGGTGTGCGCGGTGATCTTCTCCCCGGAGCACCTGCTGCTGGTGAAGGAGGGGCCCGCCCGCCGCCGGGGGTTTTTAGACGGGGCCCTGTGCCAGATCCGGCCGGGCTATGCCGGAACGCTGCATGTACCACCGGGCCCTTTCCCAGCGCAACGCCCTTTTGAAGGACATCGCCCGGTTCCCGGAGCTGCGGGACACCCTGGAGGTGTGGGACGCCCGGCTCATCCAGCTGGGGGCCGCCGTCATGGAGGAGCGCCGCCGGTATGTGGAGAAGATCGCCCCCCGTGCCCAGGAGATTTACCACGGCATTTCCCGGGAAAGGAAGAGCTCTCCTTGGCGTACGCCCCTCCCCCCCATTGCCGGAAGGGGCCGCCCCAGCGGAGTGGCAGGCCCTCTTCCGGGAGTGAGCTGCGCCGCACGGAGCATTGGACATCCGCTCTGGCTTTACCAGCGCGGGGCCCCACCGGGACGACCTGGAGATCACTTTTGGGCGGGCTTTCCGCCCGGATGTACGGCTCCCAGGGGCAGCAGCGCAGCGCTGTGCTGGCCCTGAAGCTGGCCGAGGCCCAGGCTTTGGCGGAGCTTTCCGGCGAGACGCCCCTGGTGCTTTTGGACGATGTGATGAGTGAACTGGACCAAAGCCGCCAAGACTACCTGTTGAACCACCTTCCACGGCCGCCAGGTGTTCCTCACCTGCTGCAGCCCGGAGACCGTCCGCCTGCAGGAGACGGGCCTGCGGTTCCGGGTGGAGGCCGGCCAGGTATTCCCCCGAACAAGTGGGGGAAGCCTGACCCAACAACGGGCAGCCCCCTGGCTGCCAAAAAGGAGGGGCCGCGTGCCATGTATCTGCATTTGGGGCAGGACACCATTGTGAACCAACGGGACATTGTGGGGTGTTCGACATGGACAACTCCACCATTTCCCGCCACACCCGTTCATTTCTCTTCCAAAGCCCAAAAGGAGGGCCGGGTGGTAAATGTCTCTATGGAGCTGCCCAAGTCCTTTATCGTCTGTGTCCATCACGGCCGGGAGACCGTCTACATCTCCCAGCTGTCCACGGCCACCCCTGCTGCGCCGGGCCTCTGGTAAGCCAGAGGCGGTTTTCAGCGGGCAGTGAGCCCCACCCAACAAACCCAAAGAAAGGCTGGTTTTCTATGCAGTATTTTGGAGTTCCCCGATGCCCGTACTGCAAAAAGCGGGTGAACCTGATCCGCACCTGGTCCTTAAAGCGCCAGGGTGAGTACCGGTGCCCCCGCTGCGGCGGCATCTCCAACATTTTCCTTTCTCCCCTGGTCTATGTGTTCGCCCTGCTGGCCGTGTTCTGCGGCGGCGCGGTGTACTTTTTCCACCGGTTTATCCTGGATGACGTGGATTTGACCACCTGCCTGCAGGTCCTTATCCCCTTTGCGGTTCTTTTTCCTGTTGAGCCTTTTCATGGTTTACCTGGCCAAGCCCGTGATTAAAAAAAGGTGCCCCGGGAGGAAAAAGGCCGGAAAACGCCAGGAGCCCGCCGCCCCGCCGCCAGGAACCCCGGCCCAGCCGTTCCCTGCCGCCCCGCCCCTTCGGGAGAGTATGAGAACCTGCCCCGGGGCCAGCAGGTGGCGGGGCCCCAGCACCAGCCTACCCTTCCCCCCAGAGGAGGCCCCCCGCGCCCCGGGCAGTGCGGGAGAACGTGCAGCGCACCACTGTGCTGCCCCCCAGCCAGCAGCAGCCCAGCCGCCGGCCGGCCCCTGCCCCCCAAAGCCCCGCGGCCCAGCGCCGCCAGGCTGCCCAGCAGACCGCCCAGGGGGCGGCCCGCCGCCCGCGCCTCCACAGGGGAGAGGTCCCTGTGCGCCAGCGGGTAGCCTCTGCCCCTGAGCAGGAACAGCGGGCCCCGGCCCCGTGCCGGGAAGGCAGCCCGCGCCCGTTTTCCCGGTCTCAGGCCCCCGCACCGGCGGCCCAGCCTCCCGCAGCCGGTCCGGCGCCCCGCAGCCGCTCCCCGGTCCGAGGCGGCCCCGGTCCAGCGGGCTTCCCGGGCGGCCGCCCCTGCCCAGGGAGGCCTCTGTTCGGGAAGCGCCCCGGCGGCGCCCCTGTGCAGGAGCCCCGGAAGGCCTCCCGCGTGGTGGGGGATGTGGAGCTGCCCGTCTCGAACGAGGACTTTTTTTGCCAAATACAACGACCCGGCGTACATTGAGCGCCGCTTGAAAGAGCTGCAGGAGCAGCAGGACTCTCAATAAAGGGGAATGCCGCCAGCTTTCCGCCCGGAAGGCCCCAGGGGAACGGGGTTTTCGGGCGGTTTTCCCGGCGGGTTTTGCGGGAGTCCATGTTTACAAAAAGGAAAAAAATCTGTTATACTAATATAGAGTATTTTCGATGCGTAAGATGTGAAACGGAATTCAGAAAGCCCCATTTCCCGCGGGGGGCCGGGTGCTCTGCGCCCTGTCCCCCGGGAGCCGGCGCGTTCCTTTTAGGAGGGTTTTTGCTTGATATCAACGAAATGACGGACATGACAAAGGTCGAAAAGCTTAGACGGCGACCAGATCCAAGTCTTGGAGGGCTTGAGGCGGTGCGCAAGCGGCCCGGCATGTATATCGTCCACCGGCCCGCAGGGGCCTGCACCACCTGGTGTACGAGATTGGGACAACGCCATCGACGAGGCCCCTGGCGGGCTTCTGCGATACGATTGACGTGCGCCTGCTGCCGGGGAACATGGTCTATGTCTCGACAACGGCCGGGCATCCCCGTGGGGGTGCAGCACAAGACGGCCTGCCCGCCGTGACCGGTGTTCACCATCCTCCACGCGGGCGGCAAGTTCGGCAGGGGGGCAGCTACAAGGTTTCGGGCGGCCTACACGGCGTGGGCGCCTCTGTGGTGAACGCCCTGTCCACCTGGCTGGAGGTGGAGGTGGTCTCTGAGGGCACCCCTGTACTTCCAGCGGTTCGAGCGGGGCAAGGGCCGTGACAGCTGGAAAAACCGGGGCCTCCGCCCCGGAGTGGCCGCACCCGGGGCACCGTGGTGCGCTTCCAGGCGGACCCGGAGATCTTTTAAGGAGACCACGGTTTACGAGTATGACGTGCTGCAAAAGCGCCACTGCGGGAGCAGGCCTTCCTCAATGCCGGGGTAAACATCCAGCTCACCGACCAGCGCCCCCCGGAGGACCGGCCCGAAAGCGAGCAGGACCGGGAAATCCCCTACGCCAACACCTACTGCTATGAGGGCGGCGTCAGCTCCTTTGTGGAGTACATCAACACCACCAAGTCTGCGGACGTCATCCACCCGGACGTGATCCACTTCGCCGCGGCGGCGGAGGACGGCAACTCCACGGCGGAGATTGCCATGCAGTACACGGACAGTTACCAGGAGCAGATCCTCAGCTTTGCCAACAACATCCACAATCCACCGACGGCGGCACCCATGAGGACGGCTTTAAGCGCTCCTTAACCCGGGTGATGAACGATTACGCCCGCAAGTACAACATCCTCAAGGAGAACGACAAGAACCTCTCCGGCGAGGACGTGCGGGAGGGCCTGACCTGCATCATCAGCGTGAAGCTGAAGGAGGCCAGTTCGAGGGCCAGACCAAGGGGCGCCTGGGCAATACGGAGATCAGTCCCTGGTCAGCTCTCTGGTGTACAAGAATATGATGACCTACCTGGAGGAGAACCCGCCACCGCCCGGCACCATTTTTGACAAGGCGCTGTCCGCCTCCCCGCGCGGGAAGGCCCGGAAAGGCCCCGGGACCTGGCGCCGCAAGAACGCCCTGGAGAGCACCACCCCTGCCCGGCAAGCTGGCCGACTGCCAGAGCCGCGACGTGGAGGAGACCGAGATCTACATCGTCGAGGGCGATTCCGCAGGCGGTTCCGCCAAGGGCGGACGCGACCGGAAGTTCCAGGCCATCCTGCCCCTGTGGGGCAAGATGCTCAACGTGGAGAAGGCACGGCTGGACAAGGTCTACTCCAACGAAAAGCTGATGCCCGTGGTGATGGCCCTGGGCACCGGCATTGGGGAGGACTTTGACCCCCCTGTTCCGCATTACCAAGGGCAAGCGCCACTACTACGCCTTCTCTGACCCCCAGCGGGACCAGATTATGGCCGAGCTGGGCAGCGGGTATGAGATTCAGCGCTACAAGGGCCTGGGCGAGATGGACAGCGAGCAGCTGTGGGGAGACCACCATGAACCCGGAGACCCGCACCATGCGCCGGGTGGAGGTGGAGGACGCCATCGAGGCGGACGAGGTCTTCACCGTGCTGATGGGCGATAAGGTAGAGCCCCGCCGGGACTTCATTATGAAGCGGGCCAAAGAGGCCAATTGGGACGTTTAAGCAAGGCCCCGTTTTTGGGGCGCTTGGTTTCCACATTGTTTAAACCGCTTGTGCAAGTGGACGGCCACGGCAACTTCGGTTCCATGGGGGACGGCGCCTCTGTCTATGACGCCCCCGGCCGCCTACCGGTACACCGAGGCGAAGATGAACAAGCTCTCCGTGGAGATGCTCAAGGATATCGACAAAGGACACGGTGGATTTTGTCCCCGAACTACGATGACCGCCTGAAAGAGCCCACGGTGCTGCCCAGCCATTTCCCCAAACATCCTGGTCAACGGTTCTACCGGCATTGCCGTGGGCATGGCCACCAATATCCCGCCTCATAACATGGGTGAGGTGATCGACGGCATGTGCTGCCTCATCGACAATCCGGAGGCAACTCTGGAAGAGCTGATGGAGCACATTCAAGGGTCCGGACTTCCCTACCGGGGGCATTGTGATGGGCCGGAGCGGCATTCGGGCCGCCTATGCCACGGGCCGGGGCCGCATCACCGTGCGGGCACGGGCGGAGATCGAGGAGAAAACGAGCGGACCGGCCGCGCGAAGATCATCGTCACCGAGCTGCCCTACCAGGTGAACAAGGCACACCTGATCGAGAGCATCGCCGACCTGGTGAAGGACAAGCGCATCGAGGGCATCTCCAATATCGACGACCATTCCGACCGCAACGGCATGCATATTGTGATAGATGTGAAGCGGGACGCCTCCCCCAGATCGTTTTAAACCACCTGTTCACCTTCACCCAGATGCAGACCACCTTTGGCGTCATCATGCTGGCCATTGTGAACGGGGAGCCCAAGCTTTTAAACCTGCGGCAGATTCTGGAGCAGTACATCAAGTTCCAGATGGAGGTCATCACCCGCCGCACCCAGTTCGACCTGAAAAAGGCCCAGGACCGGGCCCATATCCTGGAGGGCCTGAAAAAGGGCCATCGACATTGTGGACGAGATTATCGCCACCATCCGGGCCTGCAAGGGCGGCCGCCCGAGGCCAAGGCCGCGCTGATGGAGCACTTCGGCTTTGACGACCTGCAGGCCGACGCCATCTGCAAGTTCCAGCTGGGGCAGCTGGCAGGGCTGGAAATTTTGAAGATTGAAAACGAGCTGGTGAGCTGCACGCCCACATTGCCGACTTCAACGAGATCCTGCAGAGCGAGGGCCGGCGGCGGGCCATCGTCAGGACGAGGCCCAGGAGATGAAAGCGGAAGTTCTCTGACGAGCGCCGCACCGAGATCGCCGCCGTCAGCGGCGAGGTGGACATCGAGGACCTGATCCCCGTGGAGGAGTGCGTCCCTCACCATGACCAATTTCGGCTATGTAAAGCGCCAGAAAGCAGACGACTACCACCAGCAGAAGCGGGGCGGCCGGGGCGTAAACGGCATGAACCGCCGGGACGAGGACGTGGCCACCGAGATCTTCGTCACCGGCAGCCACGACTATGTGATGTTCTTCTCCACCCTGGGGCGGGTGTATAAGCTCAAAGTGCTATGAAATCCCCCGAGGGCTCTCGGAACAGCCAGGGGCATGAACATCAAGAACCTGCTGCCCCTGCAGCCCGAGGAGAAGATCAGCTCCATGATCCGGGTGACGGAGTTCGACGAGGACCGCTACCTGGTGATGGTGACGAAAAACGGCGTGATCAAGCGCACCAAGCTTTCCGCCTATAACACGGCCCGGAAGGGGCGGCCTTATTGCCATTGACCTGGACGAGGGGACAGCCTCAGCTGGGTGCGCATCACCAGCGGCAGCGACGCGACTGATTGTGGCCACCCAGCAGGGCATGGCCATCCGCTTCCACGAGACGGATATCCGAGCTGAGCCACTGCCCGGGGCGTGCGGGTGATGAAGCTGGAGGAGGGCGACTGCATTGTGGGCATGTCCATCCTGCGGGGAGGGCGGCCTGGTGCTCACCGTGACAGAGACCGGCTTTGGCCGCCTCTCCCCGGCGGAAAACTACCGGGTGCAGAAGCGGGGCGGCAGGGCCTCTTGAACTACCACACGGAGAAGTTTGGCCTTGTGGCTGCCATCAAGGTGGTGGACATGGAGGACGACATCATCCTCATCTCGGAGGACGGGGTCATCATCCGCATTGCCGCAAGCAGCGTGCGGGTGTGCGCCCGGCCCAGCAAGGGCGTGCGGGTGATGAAGCTCCAAGAGGGCAGCAAGGTGGCCACCTTTGGCCCGGGTCCCCCATGGGAGGACGAGGTGGACGACGTGGAGATTGAGGACGACGGCACCGCCGACGAGGGGCGAGGACCTGCCCGAAGAGCCCGAGACCTTCTCCCAGGAAGAGGGCGAAGACTCCACAGAAGAGTAAAAGCCTGTGGAAAACGGCGGCAAAAAAGCTCCCAGCTGGGGGTTTTTTTTCGCTCCGGTCCCGTGACCGGACGGGACAAGTCGCGAACGCCGCTTTGGGGCGGCGGAGTTTGAGGAGGCGGCGGACAAGCGGCCCGCGCTTTTCCCGGTGGGAAATACAGGGATTTAGCCCTGGGGCCGGCGTCTATTTCCGGGAAGGAGGGGCAGCTGGCCGGTGGCATCGTAGATGGCCTTGCACAGCTCCCTGGCCCCAGGCGCGGTAAAACTCGGCGATGGCCCGAGGCGGCCGCAAGGGGTCTTCGCTGTTCTGGGTGCGGAGGGACTGGACGCTGGCCTCGGCCCTGCTCCCAGGCCTCCTGCTCCGCCTGCAGGGTGGAGAACCCCTCAGGAGAGAGGTCCTCTTCCGCCTGGGCGTAGGCGGTCTGGATCAGGGTCTCCCAGCGGTCCACCGCACTGCTGTAGGCCTGCTGGACCAGGGCGTTGGAGGAGGCGAAAGAGAGGTCCTCTTCCAGCTGGGCGTCAATGGGGTTGTCCGCAAAGGCGGCTTCAAAGTCCCCCGCGGCCGGGGAGCTCTCCGGCTCTGGCGAAGGCGTGGGCGCCGGGGTGGGTGTGGAAGGTTCCGGAGTGGGGCTTCTGTGGGCTCCGGCGTAGGCGTGGCTTCGCTTTCCACAGAACTTTCGGAAACGGTGGAAGCCTGGAGAAGAGTCCTGCTGGGAACAGGCGCTGGCGGCCAGCAGCAGCCCGGCGCACAGGGCCAGGCAGGCAAGGCGGATAAAGGGTTTCATTGGGGGTCTCTCCCTTTTTCTGCCACAGGGTTTTCCGCCGCCGCCGCAGGTGTCACAGAAAGGCCCTTGTGCACCAGAGCGGCGGTCTTCAGCACCCCGACCTGGGTTTTGCTGTCGGGGATTTCGTTATTTAACACCATTTCCACGGCTTTGTCAAGGGGCACCCGCAGGGTTTGCGAGGAACTCGTCCGGGTCCAGGTCCAGTGGCCGGTTTCCTCCTGGTCCACCCGGCAGGCCCACAGGCGGATGATCTCCCCCGCAGTAGCCGGGGGTGGGGTAGACAGGTTCCCCAAAAAGACATAGTCCTTGCCGGTGGTGCCGGTTTCCTCCCGCTGTTCCCGCTTCATGGCCTCGAAGGGGTCCTCCCCCTTTTCCAGCTTGCCCGCGGGCAGCTCCATCAGCACCTCCTTGTAGGGGCAGCGGAACTGTTTGACAAACAGCAGCTCGTTTTCCGCCGTCAGCACCGCCACGCTCACCCCGCCGGGGTGGTCCACAATCTCCCGCTTGGCGGTCTGGCCGTTGTCCAGCTCCACGTCGTCCACATGGACCCGGATGAGATGGCCGTCGAATACAGTGGTGTCCTTCAGTGTTTTCTCGTTCATACAGGCAACGACTCCTTTTTTTCAGCATTGGCGCGGGGGGGGGGGTCAGTCCTCCAGGGAGTTGACAACCAGCCCGGTGATGAGCTTGGGGTAAAAATAGGTGGACTTCTGGGGCATCTTCTCCCCGTTTTTGGGCCACCTGGCCGATCTCCTCCACCCGGGTGGGGTTCAAGAGGAAGCAGCACTGGCTCTCCCCTGGTCCACAGAGCGCTGGGCCTCCTCCGCTGGGAGCGGGTAGGTCAGGTTCTTCTGGCTGGCCATGTTTTCCTTGTCAATGCCCAGGCAGCGCTCCAGAATCAGGCTGTGGAGGATGGAAACGTCCAGGGTGCAAGGCGGGGCTGGTGCCCGGCAGCAGGGCCTCCATCACCGCCGGGTCCTTCAGGGTGAGCAGGTCCAGGCGCCGCCGCCGTAGAGGGCAAAGGCGTGCTGCCCCTCACGGTAGAGCCTCCTCCAGGGCGGCCAGGCTTTCCTGGCGGGTCTTGCAGGGGGCCAGGGAAGAACGTCCTCCTGGCAGGCGGAAAGCAGGGCCGCCCCGTCAAAGCCCTCCAGCCCCCGACCAGCCGGTGGGTGGGGGAACACCAGTCAGGCCCGGGTCCTCCATGTCCGTCAGGGTCATCAGGATGTACTCGCTGCCGGGCAGGTAGGCCCCCTGCTCCCGCACCAGTCCCGGTAGCGCAGGCCGGTCTCATAGCGGTGGTGGCCGTCGGCGATGTACAGCTTGCGGCCCGGCAAAGTCCTCCCGCAGGGCCTGGATGGCCACCGGGTCGTTTACCACCCAGAGCCGGTGGGTCACCAGGCCGTCGGAGAACTCATACCGGGGCGGGCAGGTTTTTTCAGGTTTAAGAGGCGCTGGCGGGTGAGGCCCCCTCGTCGCGGTAGGTGAGTAGATGGAGCTGAAGTTGCACCGGGTGGCGGAAAGCAGCTGGAACCGGTCCTCTTTGGCCTTGGAGAGGGTCTCCTCGTGGGGGAGCACCACCCCTGTTGGCAAAAGTCCTCCAGCCGCACCCGGCACACCAGGCCCAGCACGCTGCGGGTCCCCCCGGTCTCACCTGAGAGAGGGAACTCCTCCTCGTAGAGGTACATCCCTCTTCCAAGTCCAGCTGAAGGACCCCCTTCCTGAGCGCCAGAGGTTCAGGGGTGTGGGCGGCCTCCTGGTAGGGGTTCTTCCCCTCTTGGGGAGCTCCAGGCGGATGAGGTTGTAGCCGCTGCAGGGAAAGGCATTCCCCGGCGCTGGCCGGTCCGCTGATGATCATCATAGGGCGGGCAGGTCAGGTTTTCCCGGATCCCCCCGCTTTTTCCAGGTTGTAGCGCAGGGCCCGGGGGGCGAATTTCTGCCAGAGTTCCCTTCCTTTCCAGATCGATTTTTTCTCTATTTTACGGCATTTGGAATCCCTGCGTCAACCGCGGAACGGGGAAAATGGCCCAGAATGGGGCCAAAGCGTCACCCCGGCGTCACGCTGTGTTCACAAAAACGGGCTAAAATTATGAAAATCACGGCGCCGCGGGAAAACTCTTGCAAATCAAGAAATTTTGCGGTACTATGGTAAAGTTAACGGCGCCCGCCCTCCCTGTGGGAGAAGGGCGTGAAAAGACGGAAACAGGAGGAATCACGGACATGATAGAGGTCAAGAACCTCACCAAGCGCTATGGAGTCAACCTGGCGCTGGATCGCGTGAGCTTTAAGATTGGGAGGAAGGGTACCATCGTAGGGTTCTTAGGGCCCAATGGCGCTGGTAAATCCACCGACAATGAACATCATCACGGGCTACCTCTCCGCCACCTCCGGCGAGAGGTGACGGTCTCTGGGAAAAAACACCCTGGAGGAGCCCAACGAGGTGAAAAAAATGATCGGCTACCTGCCGGAGCTGCCGCCCCTGTACATGGATATGACGGTGAAAGAGTACCTGAACTTCATGTATGAACTGAAAAAGGCCAAGCTCCCCAGGAAAAGCACCTGAAGGAGATCTGCCAGCTGGTGAAGATCGAAACGTGTACAACCGGCTCATCGGCAACCTCTCCAAGGGCTATAAGCAGCGCGCGTCGGCATTGCCCAGGCCCTCTGGGGAACCCCCCGGTGCTCATTCTGGACGAGCCCACCGTGGGCCTGGATCCCAAGCAGATCATCGAGATCCGCAATCTCATCACCAACCTGGGGCGCAACCACACGGTGATTCCTCAGTTCTCACATTCTCTCCGAGGTACAGGCGGTATGCGAGCGCATCCTGGTCATCAACAACGGCCGCATTGTGGCCGTCGGCGCCACAGACACCCTGGCCCCGACCCTCCAAGGACCACCGGCTCATCCTGCGGGCAGGGGCCGGAGAGCGCGATGGTCACGCCCTGCTGAACGTGCCCGGCGTGGTGGACGCCTACTCCTGGGCGAAAAAGGAGAGCGGCATCTATACGAGCTGAGCGTGGAATCCACCCCGGACAACGACATCCGCCGGGATGTGTTCGCTCTGATGGCCCGAAGGGCTGGCCCATGCTGGCCCTGCGAACAACACCGACCTCACCTTGGAGGGACCTGTTCCTGCAGCTGACCAGCACCGACGCCGCCTGCTGCTCTCCAGCAGGAGGATGGGGAGCCGGCGGCCCCCATCTGAACCCCGATCTGGAGCTGGACGGGGCCCGAGGACTTGGCGCCCGGACGGATGAGGAACAGAGAAAGGAGGGGGAAGCCTGATGAAAGCCATTTTTAAACGGGAGCTGCGCTCTTATTTCAGCTCCCCTGTGGGCTATGTGTTCGTGGCCGTGCTGACGGCCCTGTACGGCTTTTCTACTATCAAGCCATGTGATGGGTTCCTCCAGCTACATTATCCCCGAGGTGTTCGCCTACATGTTCACTTTCAGCATGATGATTATTCCCATCATCACCATGCGCAGCATGACCGACGACCAGAAGAACAAGACCGACCAGGCGCTGCTCACCGCGCCGGTGGGGGTTGCCTCCATTGTGCTGGGCAAGTTTTTCGCCTGCTGGTTTGTGTATTTCATCGCCACCACCTGGGGGGCATTCTGCCGGCCCTGGTGATGGGCTACCTTCTCTCCAGCCCTCTTGGGGGGAGAGGTCTTTGGCAATTACCTGGGCGCCCCTGCTGTACGGCGGCCGCCACCATCGCCATCGGCGTGTTTATCTCCAGCCTGACGGTGAGCCAGATTATTGCCGCCATCGGCACCTTCATTGTCTCGGTATTTTTTTTGATGTACATGGATTCCCTGGCCGCCGCATCCCCAACGAGTTATCAGCACCGCCATCCAGTGGTTCTCGTTTTAATGACCGCTACAATACCTTTTTTACCCAGGGGCTGTTCAGCGTTTCCAGCGTGGTCTTCTTTTAAGCGTGGCCGCCGTGTTCATCTTTCTCACCGCCCGCAAGGTGGAGAGCCGCCGCTGGAGCTAAAGGAGGGAGAAAACAATGGAAACGAAACAGAATGAGACAAAGCAGGTAGAACAGAAGGGGCAAGCCCGCCAAGCGGAAATGGAAGAACCCCTTCACCTCCAACCGGTTTAAGCGGGGCGGCATGTCCACCCTGCTCAGCGTGGTGTTCATCGCCATTGTGGTGGCCGTCAACGTGGGGGTTACCGTCCTGACGGACCGGTTCCCCTCTTTGGATATTGACATGACCGCCCCAGGGCCTGAACACCCTTTCCGACCAGGCCATGGAGATTGCGAAAAGCGTGGATAAGGACACCACCATCACCCTGATCGGCAGCGGAGGAGGGCTATGATTCCAACCCGTTTACAGCACCTATTCCTCTTACGGCATCGAGTCCAGCCAGGTCTCCAACCTGGCCCGGCGCCTGGCGGGAGGCCAACTCCACATCACCGTGGAGTTTGTGGACCCGGACACCAACCCCCAGTTCATCAGCGACTATGCCGACGACAACCTGACCACCGGCAAGGTGCTGGTGCGCACCGAGGACCGCTACCGGGTGCTCTCCCGTTCGGACATGTTCACCATTGAGCAGGACCAGAGCACCTACGCCACAACACCTACTCCATGGTGGACAGCGCCCTGGCCTCGGCGCCCTGGAGATGGTGAACATGGACGATGTGCCCGTGCTGGCCATTGCCACCGGCCACAACGAGATGCTGACCTCCAACATGGCCAGCTTTGGGACATGATGGAGAGCCAGAACTTCCAGGTGGTCACCTTCGACATGCTCACCGAGGAGATCACGAGGTTGCACCCAGGTGCTGATGATTGCCACCCCCACCACGGACTACTCCGGAGGAGATGGACAAGCTGCGCACCTTCCTCAATGACGAAAGCCGGGAAGAGCCGGTTTCCGTGCTGGTTACCTGCTATCCCACCCAGGGCAGATGCCCAACCACCGCCTTTTGGAGTGGGGCGTCCTCGTCCCCAGGCCGGCCTGGTGGCCGAGACCGACTCTGGCAACATGGTGGTGTCCGACTCCACCGGCGTGCTGGTAACCCCCACCGAAGATCTTGGGGGACAACAGCTATGACCGGCTGGTCTCCTATTACAGCGCCCCCCCTGGAGGTGCTCTTCGAGGCCAACGCCGACATCTCCACCTGAGCTGTGGACCACCAGCCGACTCCTGCTACTGTAATTACAGAGGACACCACCGAAGAGGAGGCCGCCGACCCTGTCACCTCCAGCCATGTGGTGGCCACCCTTTTCCAGCAAGCTGATCCAGGTAGATGGCCCTCTGTCACCCGCAGCCTGGTGGTGTTTGGTTCCCTCTGTCCATCTTCACTGATTCCTTTATGAGCTCCGCCTTTGGCGACAGCCAGGTATTGACAGGACCTGCTTGTACCTCACCGCCAACGACGGCAGCAAGCGTGACCGAACGGTGCAGACCAAACGGGTGTGGACGTTACCGCCACCCGCAGCACGATGGATATGCTGGGCATTGTGTTCATTGCGCGGTCATCCTGGTGGTGATTTGGCGGCTGGGCTGGTGATCTTCCTGAAGAGGAGGCACCTGTAAGCCCCTATGAAAAAAAGCATCCGTAACCTGATTATCATGGTGGCGGTGCTGGTGGTTTTTGGGAGGCGGCGCCGCGGCTGCTCCTTACCCAGCCCGCTTCCGGGGACGGCGATTCCTCCTCTTCCACCGTGAGCATCCAGAGCGACCCGGTCATCGACCGGGAAGAAGAGCAGATTGCCTCGGTGCTGGTGGAAGAACCCCAGGCAAGCTTTACCCTGCTGCCTTTGGGCACCACCTCTTCGGAAGGGACGGGACTCTTCGGATGGCGAATCTTCCGAAAGCGAAGAGGATGTGGAGTTCACCATTGACGGGTATCAGGGCTTTCACCTGAAGACCTCGGATGTGACCTCCGCTGCCAAGACCACGGTTTCCATCAACGCCATGAAGGGCTGGGGAACAGGATGACGGCAGAGTTCGGCCTTTCCGGTGAAACCGCCACCAACGTGGAGGTCCATTACAAGGACGGCTCCACAGATACCTATGTAGTGGGCAGCGAGGCCGGCGAATCCGCTGGGCGCTACCTGCTGAAGGATGGCGTGGTGTACATTTCCGCCTCCTTCTCCAAGACCTGCTGGGCACCCCCTGGACTTTATCGACACCGACCTGTACACCGTGGCGGACCGGGTGGAGAAACCGTGGACAGCGAAGGTTCCGGCTCTACCACCACCCTGTCCGGATATCTGTACCGCATCGAGGTTCTCCGGCAGCAATTTCAACCAGCCCATCACCATTGAGTATGATGGCAGCCAAGATCAGCAGCACGATCACCTCCCCATCACGGCGGAATCCGGGCAGCAATGCCTTCAGCGAGATCACTCACCGCGTTGAAGAGCCTCTCTGTGTCAGCTGTGGCGGCCACTGGCCACACCCAGGAGCACCTGGAACGGTATGGCTGGCAGATTGCTGCCCCAGATCACTACATGAACGGCGAAGAGCACACCGTGGCGGTCGGCGCCGCCGATTCCTCCGGCAACCGGTACACGGTGGCCGATGACAGCAATGTGATCTATCAGGTGGCGGGCGACACAGTGAACTCCTGGGCCGACGCCACTGATGGAGCTGCGCATGAGCTATGTGGCTGCCCAGCATGGGACGCCAGCGCTGTGACCTTCAGCAATACGTAATA
>VOFI01002287.1_pt1 | contig 28521 bp, 37 predicted proteins | sample 5384131 | NCBI WGS metagenome assembly VOFI01 (sample SAMN12384728, study PRJNA508395) | human gut metagenome | isolation source: healthy gut H | host: Homo sapiens
TTTGCGGATAGTATAAACGGAGTTGGAGATTAACCCGTTGCCTGTTGAAAGATAGGGGTTGACTCCCCGTTCCTGCTTGTCGAGCAGCAGGATACCTTCTCCTTTTGTTCCTACGAGTATATTGCCATTGTCTTCCTCACAAAAAACAGCGGACAGGATAATTCGTTTTTACGGTATGGAAAGGCGAACTGTGTTCATAGACTTCCAATATCCCTTGTCCGTCCGTACCTACCCAAAGGGATATTCTGCGAGCCGATATAAATAGTGAAATGGAAGCTTTCTCCGGCAATTGAGTAATTCCGTTGAAGTCCCATTTTCAAGATTATATCTGATGCATCCCCCTCGATAAAGCTGATAAGGAGATATTCACCGTGGCAGATAGCTTGTGATACGGTTTTGTTCTCCGGAATATTTATACTGTCCAATATACGGTTATCTTGTGAAACAGTCAGCGTCCTGTCATCGTTAATGATGAGGCAGTCCTGGGAAAGATAAATATTGGAAACGGGGGCACAGTGCCTGATTTCTTCTTTTGAACGAGAGTTCGGGACAGGAGTTGCGGACAGTCAGTTGATAATGCAATAATTGTCCATGTCCTGTGAGAAAGAATATCCGGTCTTTGGAATCAATGACGAAGTTCCTGATGTCATCGGGCAGGTCATTCTTCAAGGAAACAAACTCCTGTTTCCGGTCATCGAAACAGAATAGACCCTGCTCTTTCACATAACAGATAATATGCTTGCCGGAAGTGATATCCAGCAGAAATGACTTCTCCTGTTTCGGCGGATTATTCTGTGTACCTAAATAATAAGGAGTAAACTGTTGGGTAGAACGTTTCCACCGGTTCACCCCATAGTCCGTAGATACCCACAGGATAGAGTCGCTCTGCTCGATAATCTGCCAGATGACATTATTACTGATAGACCCTGCATCCTTTTATTATAAGAATAGGTTTTGAAGCTACGACCGTTATATGCATTTAATCCGTCCCATGTCCCTACCCAAAGCGTATGTTCCGAATCTTCGAGGAAACAATTCACCGAATTATTGGATAATCCATCCGCATTGGAAATCTGTTTTACTACATTCTGCGAATGTAATAAAAACAGGCATCAGGCATGAATAAATAAGTGATGCAGATGTAACGGAAATATGAGTGTTTTCGTAGAATCATGTCGCAAAGATAGAGAGGAAAAATAAGAAAACAAAGATAAAAAATATGCTGTACAACACGTATACCCTTTTGAGAATATAGTACACTCTTCCCGTCGCTGCGTGGGGTAGCTTTGCCACGAGAAATAAAAACAACACCTATTTAATGATTAGAAAATGGATATTGCAAAACGATTTCATCAGAACCCATTATTGAAACCATCTGATTTACAACCGGGAATAGAAGGTATGGAAATCACCTGTTTCCTGAATCCCGGCGTATTCCGCTTCGACGGAAAAACCTGGTTATTACTGCGGGTAGCCGAACGCCCCGTACAGAAACAGGGAGTGATTAGTTTCCCCGTATATAATAAGGAAGGGAAGATAGAAGTGCTTTCTTTCGACGAAAATGACCCGGAACTGGACGCTTCCGACCCTCGTGTGATAGGATATGCGGGACAGAATTATCTGACTACCATGTCTTATCTCCGGTTGGTATCGAGCGAGGACGGCATCCATTTTTAAAGGAAGAACCGGATTATCCGCCTATTTTCGGCAAAGGGGCATTAGAGGCTTTCGGCATCGAGGACTGCCGGGTGGCGACTACAGCCGTGACGGCTATTATTACCTGACGTTTACCGAAGTCTCTTCCGTTGCCGTCGGTGTAGGGCTGATTCATACCCGTGACTGGAAGAATTACACTCGTCACGGCATGATTTTTCCCCCTCATAATAAAGACTGTGCCTTGTTTGAAGAGAAGATAAACGGCAAATATTTCGCCTGCATCCGAGCAGTCCCGGAACTGGGCGGCAACTATATCTGGCTTGCCGAATCACCCGACCGGTTGCACTGGGGTAAACCACCGTTGCGTTGCGACCACTCGTCCCGATAGCTGGGACTGTGCCCGTGGGTGCGGGCGCCGCGCCTATCCGTACAGAGGAAGGGGCTGGCTGGAGATTTATCATGGTGCAGACTATCAGAACCGCTATTGCCTGGGAGCCCTTCTGCTTGATTTGAACGACCCCTCAAAGGTAATTGCCCGGAAGCAAAGCTCCTATAATGGAACCGACTGCTCCCTACGAGCAGACCGGATTTTTCGGGAATGTGGTCTTCACGAACGGCATCTGGTAGAAGGGGATAAGGTGACTGTTTACTACGGTGCGAGTGATGAAGTAATCTGGCGGAGCGGAGTTCTCCATCGGGGAAATCCTTCGTTCATTAAAGTCATGACATATATTAAGGTAAGAAATGAATAAATTGAAAAGAGAATATCAATTCTTCAAGCAGCAGACTTCCAATGTACGTGTACTGTTGATGACTAACCTGCCTCTATGCGTTCGTGCTTCCTGTGGTGGAGATATTTGTAGGTGCTTATGTGATGCGTCACACGAGCGAGCCTGTTTCCGTAGCTTTCTATCAACTTTTTATGTATATCGGCATCATTGCGACCTCTTTTGTCAACGGCTTCCTGTTGCGGCATGTCAGCGTGAAAGTACTGTATGCAGGCGGGATATTAGTTAGCGGGCTGTCGATGTTTGCCATGATGCTGGTGAAGTCATTGGGCTTTGTAGAGTTAGGCATAGCAGGTTTTGTTCTCGGAGCCGCATCGGGTTTCTTTTGGACCAACCGCTATCTATTGACTCTCAACAACACGACCGATAATAGCCGGAACTACTTTTTCGGACTGGAATCTTTCTTTTTTTCTCCATCACTTCGATAACTGTTCCTTTATTGATTGGCGCATTCATCAGCCAGATAGACGGCAAAGAAATCATGGGATGCCTGATTGATATAAATGGTGCCTATCGTTTGGTCACAGTCGGAGTCATAGTCGTGACCCTGTTTGCCGTAGCTGTCTTGTGGCGTGGTAAGTTTGCCAATCCGATACAGAAGAACTTTCTGTACTTCCGGTTCTGTACACTGTGGAAGAAAATGCTGTTGCTGGCTTCCCTGAAAGGAATGGTACAGGGATTCCTGGTGACTGCCCCCGCCATCCTGATTCTGAAACTGGTCGGTGATGAAGGGACATTAGGCTTGATACAGGGAATCAGCGGTACGCTGACGGCTATACTGGTCTATGTACTGGGGCGTATTGCCAAACCCGAAGACCGCCCGAAGATATTTATTGCCGGGTTACTCGTCTTTTTATCGGTACTCTGTTCAACGGGGTCTTGTTTTCAGCCACCGGAGTGATTATCTTTGTCCTCTGTAAGGTAATCTTTCAGCCCTTGTTTGACTTGCCTTACTATCCCATTATGATGCAAAACCATCGACGCAGTAGTTAAAATCGAGAAAAGAAATGAATACACTTATATTTTAAGCCACGAATTCGGACTATTCCTGGGGCGTGCTTTCGGGCTCATCCTTTTTATGGCGCTTGCCTTTGCCATATCACAGGATTTTGCATTGAAGTACGCATTGATACTGGTAGGAGCCTTGCAGTTGATAGCCTACCCGTTGACCCGGAACATCATCAAACAGAACCAAACGGTTCGTTAATATTTCAAAACCATTAAGCTGCCATTGCAAACGGATGAATTATTATGTTGTACAGCACCTATATACCCTTTTTGAGAATATAGTACACTCTATTTTTTGCGGGGTACGATAGTTTTGCTGGCAGAAAACGATGAACGACCGATTGGGAAAACTAAAAACGACGTATGATAAAACTAAAATCTGTAATCTATTTAATCAGTATGATGACACTAGCCGGATGCTCCGGACAAAAAACAGGCATCCGTAGCTGTCGAAGAACAGAGCGGACAATGGATACTCGGCCCTTTTGTCCGCCCGGAAGGGGTGAACCCGGTGATTTCCCGCAACCGACTACTTTCCAATGCCCGATGCGCAAGCAGCCGGTAAGATGGGGAAGAGAGTGACACTTTCAATCCGGCGGCAACCGTCAAGGACGGAAGATTGTGGTACTCTACCGTGCGGAAGACAACTCGGCGCAAGGCATCGGAAAGAGGACATCCCGCATCGGCTATGCGGAAAGTACGGACGGAGTGACGATGAGCCAAGCGGACGCACCGGTACTCTTTCCTTCCGAAGACGATTTTAAAGAAATAGAATGGGAAGGTGGTTGCGAAGACCCGCGTGTGGCAATGACGGAAGACGGATTGTACGTCATGCTTTATACAGCCTGGAACCGCAATCTTCCCCGCTTGGCGGTGGCTACTTCCAGAGACTTGAAAAAAACTGGACGAAACACGGACTCGCTTTTGCGAAAGCATACAACGGGCGTTTTGCCAATATAGCAAGCAAATCGGCTTCTATTGTCACCGGAGTGAAAGACGGCAGACTGGTCATTGAGAAAGTGGCTGGCAAATACTTTATGTATTGGGGGGAGAATGCGGTATGTGCCGCAACTTCCGATAACCTGACCGACTGGGCTCCGGTACTGAACGAAAACAACGAACTAAGGGAGATAGCCAAACCCCGCAGCGGGTATTTCGACAGCCGCCTGACTGAGTGCGGGCCACCGGCTATCAAAACCGTGAACGGTATTGTATTATTATACAATGGCAAGAACGGATACAAGGAAGAAAGGGACCCGGCATACCCCGCAGGCGCTTATTGTGCAGGGCAGTTCCTGTTTGACGCCAACGACCCTTATAAAGTACTCGACCGCTTGATAAACCTTTCTTTGTGCCCGACGCCGCTTTCGAGAAGAGCGGTCAGTACAAGGACGGAACAGTGTTTATCGAAGGATTGGCTTACTTTAAAACAAATTATATCTCTATTATGGCTGTGCCGATTCGCAGGTTGCAGTAGCGATATGTGATGATAATATAGATTCGAAACTTAAAACACATAATTAATTTAATCTATGAAACATGTTTGTAAAATGAACACGGTTGTCTTAAAGTCGTTCAACGACCGGCTGAAGATAGCTACTGTTTCAGCTTTAATGGCAGGGACTTTCCTGTGCGTGCCGTTTACGGTATATGCGGAAAGCCCTTCGGTATCGGGTATCGAACAGACTGTTCGGAATATCACGGTGAAAGGTGTGGTTGTTGATGCCGGCGGAGAACCGGTTATCGGAGCTTCGGTGCAACTGAAAGGTGCTGCCGGTGTGGGGGACGATTACCGATGTGGACGGTAAGTTTACCTTGCCGGTTCCCGCTAATGGAGTGTTACAGATTTCCTATATAGGATATAAAACAACAGAAGTGCGGGTGAACGGGCAAGCTGGACTGAAAGTAACTTTGCAGGAAGATACCGAGACGCTGGACGAGGTAGTGGTGGTAGGTTACGGTATTCAGAAAGGCTTCCGTGACCGGTTCGGTAGCTGCCATCTCTTCGGATAAGTTGATGGAAGTAAAAGCTCCCAGTGTGACGAATATGCTCGCCGGACGTTTGCCGGGTTTGCGTGCCGTACAGCGTAGCGGAAGCCCCGGTGATGATGGAGCTTCCGTCGATATTCGCGGATATGGAAGCATGCTGGTGATTGTAGACGGTATCGAGCGTGATTATACGCAGCTCGACCCGAATGATATCGAATCCATCTCTATCCTGAAAGATGCCGCCGCAGCTGTTTACGGTTTTAAAGGTTCAAACGGTGTTCTGCTGGTTACTACCAAGAAAGGGACGGAACAGAAGGTAAAGATAGAATATAACGGCTATGTAGGTTTTCAGAAAGTGACCCGCTATCCGGAGATGATGAATGCTTATGAGTACGCTTCTCTTTACAATGAAGCGATTCACAATGCCAACCCGTGGCGCGGAGCTTCCGCTTATTCACAAGAACAACTGAAGCCTACCGGAACGGTACGGCAGGTACGGACTGGTGGAGTGAGACGATGCGTAGCACCGCTCCCCAGACTTCACACAACTTGAGCCTGACAGGCGGTACGGAGAAAGTGAAATATTACATGTCTATCGGATATATGGACCAGGGCGGTATCATCCGTTCGGGCGACTGGAATTACCAACGTTACAACGTCCGTTCCAACCTGAGCGTGGAAGTGGCTAAGGGACTGAACGTGGAACTGCGTTTGAGCGGACGCTTCGACAACCGCAAAAAGCCTTTACAATGGTGACAACCTGTTCCGTTCGGCACAAATGGCCATCCCGACTTATTCCATGTATGCCAATGACAACCCGGATTATTGGGGAGCCGTAGGAGATATGGCGAACCCCGTGCATGTTTCCGATTCGGACGACAGTGGTTATGAAGACCGCCTGCGTCGTGAATTTAACAGCTCGTTGGCTATCACCTGGCAACTTCCCTGGGTGAAAGGACTGATGGCGAAAGCATTGGTTGCCTACGACTATACGAACAAGGAATGGAAAACGTGGCGGAAAGACCTCTCGGAATATACGTATGATTATGCGAATGAAGAGTATATAGAGAAAGTGGTTAACACCGCGCATCTGGAATCGAAGCTGGAAAACTATGACAAACCGACCTATCAGTTCTCTATGAACTACAACAATACGTTTGCTAAAAAGCATAATATCGGTGCCATGCTCGTATGGGAAATGTATAATGACAAGAAGAACTGGGTGACCGGGACACGTGATTTTGCTATCGGGCTGATTCCTGACCTGGACTATGGGGATAAAACGAATCAGGAAGCTTCCGGCAAGACACAGGAAACGGCTCACGCCGGCTTGGTGGGACGTCTGAACTATGATTTCTCTAACCGTTATCTGGTGGAATTCAATTTCCGCTATGACGGAACCTATAAATTCCGTGCAGGTAATCGTTGGGGATTCTTTCCGGGTGTTTCATTGGGATGGCGTGTTTCCGAAGAGGCTTTTTTCAAGAAACTGTTACCCGATATGGATAACCTGAAAATCCGTGCTTCGTACGCCAAAGTGGGCGATGAAGGAGATTTCGACGCGTTCCAGTATCTGGATGGATATACGTCTCACGGAAGCTATATCATGGGCAGCAACGGAGTGACTTCGGGCATGACTACGGTAGGTATGGCAAACCCGTGGCTGACTTGGTATGAATCGAAGATTATGAACATCGGCTTTGAGGCGTCTTACCACAGGGGACTGATTTCTGTGGAGTTCGACTGGTTCGCAGAAACCGTTCCGGTCTGCCTGCCACCCGTGTAGGCTCATTGCCTACTATCTTCGGTGAATCAATGCCGCAGGAGAACCTGAATTCTGATATTAACACCGGATTCGAGATTGTAGTCGGGCATAAAAACCGGATTGGCAATTTTAATTATAATGTGTCGGCCAACTTCTCTACTACCCGGATTAAGTATGATTATGTGGAGCGGGCGGCTTCCACCAATATGTATGACGATTGGCGTAATAACCAACGGGCGTTACAAGGATATCCGTTGGGGAAAGAAAGTAATCGGGCAGTTTACTTCTTTCGAGGAAATTTTGAACTCACCGGTTCAGGATAAGGACGGTAACCGTTCGCTGATGCCGGGTGATTTGAAATTCGAAGACTACAATGGTGACGGTATTATTGATGATAACGATACGCAACCACTCGGACACGGTGCCACACCCCGTATGTACTACGGGCTGAATATGTCCGGAGAATACAAAGGATTCGACCTGACTGTCTTCTTCCAGGGAGCTGCCGGACACGATATTTATGTTAGCGGGGATATTCTCGACCCGTTTATCCAGCAAGGTTTAGGTAATGGGCTGGCTATCATGACCGACCGCTGGCACCGGAAGACCCGACCGACCCTTATAGCAAATGGATTCCGGGATATATGCCTGCCGCACGCGTGGCAGGTGTCGCCGATAACCGTTCCGGTAACTCGTGGTCATTGCACAACGCAAATTACCTGCGCCTGAAAAACTCTGGAACTGGGATACACGCTTCCTAAAGTCTTGACAAAAAGGCGGCTATCGACCGGGTGCGTTTCTATATCAACTGCAACAATCTGCTGACTTTCACCAAGCGTGACGGACTGATGAAGAACGTCGACCCCGAAAGCAATTCCAGCGGAATACGCTATTATCCGCAGATGAAGACGTATAACTTTGGCGTAAATGTAACCTTCTAAAACCAGTAAAGACAATGAATAGGAATTATCTGAAATATATATTGATAGGCGGGGTGTCCATCTTCGTATGGACGGGATGCGATGATTATCTGAACCGTGAGAGTACCAGCGGTGTCAACACACCGGATTTGATTTGGCAAAATCCGAAAGCAATCACAGCCGTATTGGCGGATATGTATGACTCGGGACTGAAACTGGATGAGTTTGACGACTGGTATGGAAGCAAGAAGGCGAACCTGGCGAATCAGACCAGCCTCGGATGAGGCTACCGCCAGTTATCAGAAGGAGAGCGCATTCGACAAGTCGAACTCTACTTATTCTTATGGCGACTATGTATTCAACGACGACATGGTGACCCGCTACAAGCAAATCCGCATTGTAAACAACTTCCTGCTGAATATTGAGAAAACTTCCGTATTGAGTGAGGATGAGAAAGAAGAACTCGGAGCAGAAGCCCGTTTTATCCGTGCTATGCAGTACTTCGGACTGGTGAAGCGTTATGGGGGCGTTCCTTTGCAGACTGTTCCGAAAGAATATACCGCAGGAAATACGGAAGCTCTTTACCAGGCTCGCGATACGGAAGCCGCGACCTATGATTTCATTATCAATGAATGTAAGGCTATCTATGAATCATTGCCGGAAGTACGCAGCAGTGATGCCAAATACCGCGCAAATCGTGGAACGGTGCTTGCCTTGTGGTCACGTGCCGCACTGTATGCCGGTACTATCGCCAAGTATTCCAAAACGCTGACTCTCACAGGCGAGGCTGTTTCCAAAGGATATGTGTATATTCCCGAGACAGAAGCGGAACGTTACTTTGACGAATGTTATACTGCTTCATCGAAGATTCTGGATGAAATGGTTCCCCCGTGTGTATAGCTTGTATAAATCGACCGGTACGGAAGCGGAAGAGCTGGCGCAGAACTTTTACAATCTCTTTTCCAAAGCAGTGAATGGGGATAACGGAGAATATATTTTCCAGAAACAGTATAATGTGGCTGCCGGTAAAGGACATATGTGGGATAAACTGAATGTTCCTTTCTCTTATCGTGGCGACGGTTGGGGATGCGGCATGTCTCCGGTACTGGAAATGGTAGAGGAATTTGAATATATTGACGGTACGGAAGGGAAGCTGAAGATGAAAGACAGCAGTGGAAAAGCTATCAGCTATGATAGCCCGTATGATATCTTTAAGAATAAAGACCCTCGTTTATTAGGTTTCGGTTTTACCTGCCCGGTGCTGATTATAAAGGATGGTGGCGGAAAAATCGAATGGATACGCGGTGTCATCAACGGACAGGATGGGATAGGAACCAAGTATGAAGCTTCCGCCCAACCGGATAAGGAGAACAAGGTCGTAATAGACGGACAGACTTATAATACTTCGGGGAAAAGACGGTGGCTCGTTAAGTGTAGGCGACGCCAGCAAGACGGGTTTCTATCAGCGTAAATTCCTGGATGAAAGTCTGACGGACTATACGAACATCGACGCAAAACGTTCTTCTACTCCCTGGGTGGTTTTCCGTCTGGCAGAAATCTATCTGAATCGTGCAGAGGCTTGCATGGAACTGAACCGGCATCTGGACGTGGCTTTGAAGGATATCAATGAGATTCGCGGCAGGGCAGGTATCAAACTATTGACTGCAGGTAACCTGACGCTGGATAAAGTGCGCCATGAACGGAAAGTGGAACTTGCTTTTTGAGAAGCATCGTTACTGGGATTTGAAACGTTGGCGCCTGGCTCATCTCGATGTAAGCAAAGGTGGTTTGACCAATTTCCGCGGCACGGCTCTGTCCGTATTACAATGTTAAGAGCGGCAAAGTACACCTTTGAAACCGGTGTGCCCGAAAAAGAGAAAGCGTTCTTTTCCTTGAAAAAAGAACTACTATACGGTGTTCCGTGCCGAGGACTTGAGTACGAATCCGTTGATGGTACAGAATCTGGGTTACGGTAATTGATACATCCAATTTTAAAGAAGAAACGATATGAATAAAATAGTAAACATAGGATTGACTGCATTATTCGCCTGTTTCGTGGCGGCATGCGAAAAATGACATCGATAATTATGATGCACCGAACGGTGGCGTGTATGGCACTATCTATGATAAGGAAACGAATGAACCGGTTCCTATGCCTGTGCCGGGAAGTAGCGGTGTGATGATGAGTTTGTACGAGCAGAATACGGGGGCTACCGCCTCTGTTGATTTCCGTGCTCGCCAGGATGGAACGTTCGAGCATGAAGGTGTTCAATGGCAGCTATCGTATTCAGGCAAAGGATGGTCCTTTGTCGGGGTATGTGAAGGGTATGTCACCGTGAACGGACAAACGCAGGTTGATTTACACAATCCCGTTCTCGCGTATCAGCCTTGATGTGGCTGTATCGGCTGATAATAAGCTGACACTGACCTATGATGCGAAAACATCGAACGAGACATTGCAACTGACGGATGTTTCCGTGATATGGAATTATGCTCCGGGAGTGGATGTGAACAATGCAAACCATGCCACCCTCTTCACTGGGGACAAAGGCCAGTGGCACGCACGTCATCGACCTGATGAGTGATACTGAATTTATAGAGAATCATTATAAGATCCCGCGATGTGGATGGTGGTGAATATGGAAACCTAATTCTCTCTGAAATATCCGATAAGTGATGAAGTGAATTATGATTTGCCGAGAATAGAGACAGTGGAAGATGTCCCCCGCGTTCGATGGGAGTAGTGAAAACAGAAAAGATGGAAAGGGTTTCTATTTCGGAGTGACGCACCTGTCTCATGTGGGCAACGAAACTAACCGTATCAACCAGACTACAACGATTATCGAAAAGACAAAGGGCTTGGATGAGCCAATGATATTGACTGGTGATTTCAATGCTTTTAGCCGACTCCGGCCCGATGAAGATATTGTATGAACGTTTTGAAATCGGTTGCCTGAACGGGAACTATGGACTGACAACGGGAACGCCCGTTCCGGTGAAAGCGATTGATTTCGTATTGTACACTCCGGATGAAGAAATGTCTCCGAAAGCCTATGATGTGTATTATGATGCTTATGTAGAATCAGACCATTTTCCGGTAGTAGCTACATTCAGTATAAACGATTAATCTAAAAGATAGAAACATGAAAACATTGATTCATCATTTGAAACGATTTTCTATCTATTCTCTGATGTTTGCGTCAATCGGCTTTGTCGCATGCGAGGATGAGAACCGGCAGGATATGACGCCTGAAATCGGAGAAGGAGAGGCTACTCCCAAAATCACTATGTACACGCCGACAGCCGGCGGAAAGTCTACAAAGCCTGACTTTATACGGTACGCATTTTGGTACGGACTTGGATAATATCCGAGTGACGGTCAACGGGTAGATGCAGAGGTGACAGGTGCTTTGGGGAATATTATTACTGCCAATGTGCAGAGAGGTTCTGGCTCCGGTCCGGTGAAAGTGTATATCGGTCAGGGAGAAGCTGCGCAAGAACCGACATATAAAACGGAGTTTGAGTATTCTCAGTCTCCCTATCGTAAGTACTTATATCCAGCAGTTATGTTCCTTCGAAAAACGGAGAAGAAAGAGGGGACCCTCATGGAAGCGGGTCTTTGGAAACCGGGTTCTATCGCTTTCGACAAGGAAGGTGCTTTGTATATCGTGGAAGATGATGACCGTGATATCCGTATCGCGAAAAACAATCAGGTCGCTACTTTCTTACGCGGAGATGGAACCGGTGGAACTGTATTCAGGATGATGAATATCGCTTTCTCATCGGATGGCAATACTTTATTCTTGTCCAATGATGCCAACGCTTCGGGCAATGCGCATATTGCAACAATGCCATGGAGCAATGATACGCATCAGTATGATGCTGCTAATCTGTCTGCAATATGGTCAGTCACTCCCTCTTTGGAAAATGGAGTTACTAATGTAGGTGTGCATCCTGTCACGGGAGAGGTTTTTCTCCGTAGCTCATGGAAATGCCATGATTTACAAATATGACCCGGAGCAGAATACGATGGTGGCAACCGGTGTGCAACTTCCCGACGCAGCAGGTAAAAATGCGTCGAAAGTGAAAATCCGCTGTATTCTTTTTTGACAAGGCAGGAACTACCGTGTATATGAGTTCACAGAATAAACATGTGATTTATAAAGGGGATTACGACATGTCGAAAGGCGAGTTTTCTAATCTCCATATTTGGGTAGGGCAGTACGATACAAAGGTTTTACAGAAGGTCAGGGAAATGAAGCCAAACTGGAAGAGCCTTGCCAGATGGATTTGGATGAAGAGGGAAATATTTATGTAGCAGTCCGTAAAAACATCGTATAGCGAAAAATTACCCCTGACGGCATGTTGACAAATTACACAGGTACAGGTCTTTCCGGTACGACTGACGGCACGTTGGATAAAGCGCAATTCAACCATCCGGAAGGTCTGCAGTTCGGTCCGGACGGAGCGTTGTATATTTCAGATTATTGGAATCATAAGATTCGTAAGATAGAAAAAAGGATTAATTTTGTATCAGGTAGGAAAGATTGTTTTTCAGGATAACATTCACTTATTAATTGGTTGTATATGAATTTTAGAATATGCATTTCATTGTTTCTATTGTGTTGTTTTGTTACAACCTTCAACGGCACAGAAACCCGTGACGAAACCGAAAGAGGTCACAGTAAAAGCCATGACTTACAACACGTATAGCGGTCGTAAACAAGGAATTGATAAGATTGCCGAAGTCATTAAGAAAGAGAACCCGGATATCGTTTCACTTCAGGAAATAGAAAGAAACACGGAGATTAACCCTTGGGATACCGAAGAAACTGTCGGAACTGACGGGAATGAAATATTATTATTTTGCCCATGCGCTCGATATTCCGACTGGCGGAGATTACGGAAATGTGATTCTTTCCAAATATCCGGTTTCCGAGGAAAAGAGTTTTAAGTTGAGTGTACTGAAAGAAGGTGATTATGTCCGTTCTTTCGGTTATGTGAAAGTTGTGAAGGAAGGTAAGGAATTCTATTTCGCTACGACACATCTGGACCATAAATACGAAGATGCTGCCCGTCTGAAACAGGTTGATGAAATTCTTGCGTGCGTGGAGCACCTGGATAAACCTGTTATCTTGGGGAGATTTGAATTCCGCCGTGGTTCTGCTACCATGGCTGCTTTTCAAAAAGTATTTCACCGTAAATTGTTTGAGTGATGGTGCTCCATGGACAGTAAACCCGTTCCAAGTCCGGCTTACGCATGTGACTGGTTGATTTATGCGCCAAACGAGGCTTTTACGGTGAAGGCGTATAATGTTTGTTATTGGGCGGATAAGGAATCAGACCATTATCCGGTAGTGGCTACTTATCTTATCAAATAAGATTAATAGCAAGTTTGCTACCAATTAGTCTTCCGTATGCATAAAACTAACTCTTCAATCGAATAAATTTATTCGTCTGACTATAGTTGAACTTTCGTCTGACTACTGTTGACTTTTCGTCTAACTATAGTCAGATGAAAGAATAACTATAGTCAGACGATTAATTTTATATAAACAAAATTAGTTGTATGCAAGAGACTGGATAGTTTCTCGCATACAACTAATTAAATCATTCTTTTTATATTGCTGTCGATAAAACTTTTTAGCGCAGACCAAATTAGGGCTGGCACCTATTGCGAGGAGTCAGCCCTTTGTGGTTATTTTGAAGTCGCTAAACTAAAATGAATAACCATGGGTAAAAGTACACATTTTTTCTCGGACAGCCGTTATATGGTCAGGTAATAAAATTTGCTTGATAAGGCAGAAATTCTTGAAATCAGCCGTAAAAACGGCGGAGAACGTTACATTAAGCGCTTTGATGCCTGGACACATTTGATGACAATGCTTTATGCTGTGATAATGCGTCACGACTCACTGCGTGAGATATCCGTGTCCATGCTGTCTGAAGCCCGGAAACTGGCGCACCTTGGTGTCTCGATGATGCCGACACGCAGTACACTTTCCGATGCCAATGCCCGACGTCCGGAAGTTATCGTCAACATATACCGTCAACGCTGGGAAATAGAACTGCTCTTCAAACAAATCAAACAGAACTTCCCCCTACGATATTTCTATGGAGAGAGCAGGAATGCCATCAAAATCCAGATTTGGGTAACGCTTATCGCAAACCTTCCCTTTCTGATGGTTATACAAAAGTCGGCTGAGTAGGAACTGGAGGTTTTTCGGGGCTTACAACAATGGTGAGACTGACATTGATGTATTATGTTGACTTATACAGCTTACTGAACCAGCCCGAAAGGGACTGACAGATGCTGCTTGAACAGCCTGCCAAAGATCCTCCTATGCCGTCATTGTTCGAATGAGGGGGGCTTGGATTTCTGAAAAAGTAGGCTTAACCGCATTATATCAGCAGTGGAGCCATACTTTCATATCTTTACTAAGTTTTTATCGGACAGCAATAATAAAAATAACGTGAGTTCGACGAAATCAAAACAAAGCAAGCTGTATCTAATGTACGTTGCACATTGATACACGTTTTTTTGAGGAAACATGCAGTACGCAGCAATAGCCCCCCAGAATGTTGACGATGAAATTGTCAAAACTCCTATGCCTGGAATGCTCCACCTGTGCGATGTTTTTCAATTCATCGTTTACCGTCTCTATAATAGCCCGTTTCCGAAGAAGCAGTCTGTCCGACACGCTCATCAAAGCGCCTTTCATATTGCTTTTCAGTTTAGTGATAAGTTGTATGCCATCGACAAACAAGCGTTGGAAAAAGATTTCTTGCTGATATATCCTTTGTCCGCAACCAGCTTACCATAGATAAAATCGATAAATGCCTTGTATTCCAACGGTTTCCTGTCATCCACATCACCCGGAGTTATCATGAAGTTTAGCAGTTCGCCTTTTTCATTACAAATTAGATGCAGTTTGAAACCGAAGAACCATCCCATGGAACACTTTTTTACCTCTTTGGGTAATACCCTTGAATACTTTATGGATACGTATCCTTTGATTCCTGCATACCCTCAGAGGAGTGCTGTCCACGAAACTGATGCCTGTGCATTTTCCCCAGCAACACTTTGATGAATAGCGCCAAAGGGACAGCCAAAAACGGTTGTATGATACAACCAGCGGGGAAGAGATGGCGCATATGCTTACAGACTTTTTTCCAGTTATTTAAGTAACTTTGCTTCAATCTGCACTTTTTCCATTCCAATAGTATAACAACTTAAAGTTTAATGTAAATTCCGAGATGAAACAAAAAAGCATATTCTCATTTTCGGGACGCGCTTCACAAGTTTTGTGGCAGTATATACGGCAACTTCTGAGGAAGTATTAATCTGCAAGTCTTCCAACCTCGCTAATTCGCGGCGAATGGCTTCATCATTCTGTAACTGAATAATTTTGCCTACAAATAAAGTCTTCGGCATAAAATTATTAAACATTTGTTCTAAACTACTGTTCTCAGGAAAAGTTATAGGTTGAAATAAATTAGCACTAGCACTAAATTTGCATCGTTATTAACTGCATACTATTATGAAAAACTTAATCTATCTTGTTCCAACATTATCTTTAGTCAGCTGTACCTCTCAGCAAGTGGAAGAAAAGCCGAATGTGATTGTCATTCTTGCTGATGATCTGGGGTTCGGTGATGTCAGTGCTTATGGCTCGACTACGATTCATACTCCGAATATCGATAGCTTGGCTCATGGAGGAGTCTGCTTCACGAACGGATATGCTACTTCGGCAACGTCCACTCCCAGTCGTTATGCTTTGATGACCGGTATGTATCCGTGGAAAAATAAAGAAGCAAAAATTCTGCCGGGAGACGCTCCTCTCATTATCAATGAAAATCAGTTCACCTTACCGAAGATGATGCAGCAATGCGGTTATGCGACCGGAGCTATCGGAAAGTGGCATTTGGGGATGGGAGACGGAAATGTCAATTGGAATGAAACCGTGAAACCGGGTGCCAAAGAAATCGGTTTCGACTATTCTTGCCTGATTGCAGCAACCAATGACCGTGTCCCGACGGTTTACGTGGAAAACGGCGATGTAGTAGGACTCGATCCGGCCGACCCCATCGAAGTGAGTTACGAGCATAATTTTGAAGGCGAACCGACTGCCATTTCTCATCCGGAGATGCTGAAAATGCAGTGGGCACACGGACACAATAACTCTATAGTAAACGGAATTCCCCGTATCGGATATATGAAAGGCGGACAGAAAGCCCGTTGGAAAGACGAGGATATGGCCGACTATTTTGTAGATAAGGTAAAGAACTTTGTTACTGAACACAAAAGGTGCTCCTTTCTTCCTGTATTATGGCTCACACGAACCTCACGTCCCTCGTGCTCCCCACCAGCGATTTGTGGGCAAAACAACGATGGGGCCTCGTGGCGATGCCATCGTTGAGGCAGACTGGTGTGTCGGCGAACTGCTTGCCCACTTGAAGAAAGAAGGCTTGTTGGAAAAGACACTGATTATCTTCTCCAGCGATAACGGGCCGGTTCTGAATGACGGTTACAAAGACGGTGCTCCCGAACTGGTAGGCGATCACCTTCCTGCAGGAGGTCTGCGCGGAGGTAAATATAGTTTGTTCGACGGTGGTACGCATATTCCTCTGTTTGTTTATTGGAAAGGAAAGAGTCAGGTAGATATTCTCGCTTCTCTGGGTTCGATGATACATGCCGATTTGCCGGAAGGTTTGGATAGTCGGAACTATCTGGATGCTTTCTTCGGAAAAGAGCAGACTGCCCGCAAGGATGTAGTGCTGGAAGCGCAAGGACGTATGGCTTATCGTTCGGGCGACTGGATTATGATGCCTCCTTATAAAGGTTCCGAACGAAACCTGACCGGAAATGAATTGGGTAATCTGGGTGAATACGGATTATTTAATGTAAAAGCCGACCGGACTCAACAACAGAATATGGCGGCACAACAGCCCGAACTTCTGGACTCCCTGAAGCAGAATTTCTTTGCTGAAGTGGACGGTTATTATCGCAGCGAAGTAGAAGAAGAACCATTAAAATAAGGTCAAATGTTTATTCTGAACATAAATCCCGTTGATAAAACAATCGTTCTATTCTACCGGGATTTATTTCTCTACCTTTGTTCTGTTCGATGTCGGACAATTAACCTTGAAGTATGTATATGAAAATGAAAGCTTTTTTAATGTTTGTATTGCTGTTCTTATGTTCGATGGGAACAAAGGCGCAGGATTTGGGGGCGAACTATAATGAAAATATAGATTACCCGATTACGGAAATAGAGATGTTGAAACAGTCGAAAGTGAGTTGGGTGAGAGGATTTTGTCAATATCCCCAATCTGTTTCTTCAAAATGAAAACGGGGAAGATTGTTGGTGTGAAAGAAAATGCCATCAGGACACATATTCCTACACTGAAATTTATTCAGGCCAAGAAAGCGTTGGGCGACCGTGTGAAATTTATATTGAGCCTGAAAATACCTTTTGAATTATATACCGACACGGTTCCCAAAGTAGGAACTAAGGAGATGGAGTACATATTTCAGGCAACTGAAGTATTACTGAAAACCTATGATATGGCGAAGAATATTGAAATACTTGTCATGGGTAACGAACCGGAATGGGAGAATGCATTGGATACCGATCTTTGTCATGCGGACGGTGAGGATTATCGGGCATTTCTGAATGAGTTTGCCAATCGGCTGACTGCCTGGAAACAGGCTAATGGATGGACATTTGATATTTATGCCGGACATTGAACCGTGTATCCGAATTGCCGAAGAGCGAAACGGTACCTGCGGTAGTCTCTGTGGTTAATAACAATCCTAATGTTGTAGGGCTCGACTTACACGTTCACGCATTGAAAATCAACCAGGCGGAAGATGATTTCCGTATTATCCGCGATAAATATGGTGTAACAAAGAAACTGATTTGCACGGAATTCTCTATGGTACGTGCTTTAAATCCTCATGTAGCCGACGCACTGGGAGAATGGGGAACCAAGCATGGTTATACGGCCGGGATGAAAATTTACGAATCAGTGCAACCTTAATCTGATAGCTGAAAAAGCTAATGCCGGTACACCGGTCAGTGCAACCGAGTTCAAGAGCCTTTTTGAGAGTTATTCCTGGTATCCGAAGAATTGGTATAAGACTTTTTATGAGGTGTTCAATAAGAACCTGAACGGACAAATACTTACCGCCGAAGTGACTTATAAGGATGGATCGGTAGAAATATTGTCGACAACTATTAGAAAGTAATTATCTTAAATTTATTCGCTTATGAAAGTAATATATGTAGTGTTGGTATGTTTGTTGACTTTCACCTCTTGTGCGGAGACGGAATATGCCGAAAACGGGGTTGATAAGAAGAATATAACAGGATATACCGAAGTTGGGTTTTATAGTTTGGATGGAATTTGTACTTTTACAGAGCAGGAACAACTTCAGGCTGCAATTAATCCTAAACGGTTGACTTATCGCCTACGATAAAGACTGAATTCTCATTCCAAGGAGTTTCTTTCCTCAAAGAAGGGATGGAGATGGAGGTAGTTCGTATAGACGGAGATAAAGTTTGGTTGTCAGGAGATAACGTCGGTATAGTAATCCCTGTTTTTAATAATTAAAAGAAAGATATTATGAAAAGATACATTCCTATTGTAGCGTCATTAATGGTGTTTTCGTTGATATCATGTGGTGAAGTCATGGATCTGACACAGCCGGAAAAGGCTGAAGTTACCTATTCCAATATTACCTTGTCGCTTTATCAGACAGGCAAATATGATTTATATCTGGATGAGCCGGAATACCAATATAACATTATGGTGGAGAAAAGCCATTGCGAAAAAGAAGCAAAGGCGAAATTGGCTGTTGTCGATGCCAAAGAGTTTGGTGAAGAATATCACCTCTTACCTGTGGAATATTATGATCTGGATGGAAATAATTTTAATTTTAAGGGGGACGATGTCCTGCGTATGGTAAATTTGCGCTTCCATGATTTAGGTACGCTTGACGGATCAAAGAAATACGTTCTCGGTTTGAAACTGGTTTCCGACGATCTTGCAGTCAATCAAGAGAAAAGTACAATGACTTTCTTCCTGCAACAGAAACAGGGAGAAATCGACAACCCTTATACCGTGGCGACAACGAGCGACTTGATAACTCTCGGAGAGAAACTCAAAGATGGTAAGACGATCTATGCCAAGATAGAGAATGATATTGATTTGCAAGGTGTAGACTGGCAACCGATAGAGACCTCGGTTTCCAAACAACTTGTATTGGATGGAGGCGGACATACGATTCGTAATCTGAAAGTAAATACTTCCTCTTCTGTTAATCAGGGATTCTTTGGATTGTTGGTTGGTAAGTGTTCCAATATAAACTTTGAAAATGCGCAGATTACAGCCAATACAAAAGTTGACAGGCAGTTCTTGCCGGACATGTTGGAAATGCTTCAGCGGCAGGATTGTTGGAAAATGTACGGGTATCGGTACGATAAATCTGACTTCAGGAACAGGAGCGGCTGCTCTGGGATAACGGTCAGGCTGGTGGTATCTGTGCAAGACTTCATGGTGCAGATAGTAAAATTCATCAGTGTACATCGGCAACGGATATTACTGCCGTATGGTGCGCCGGCGGTATTTGTGGGGAAACGAGAGGCGGAGCAACGATCTCTCAATGCTCTTCCACTGGGGATATTGTGACTGAATCATGTGTTGGAGGTATTGTTGGAAGCATGTTATATTTATCGTTACGCAGTGTTATTCTTCAGGTCTTGCTAAGCTTTCCCCGATGAAAGTGGCGAATCCTGCGGGTGGTATTGCCGGATTTGTAGATCCTAGTCCGACAGCGTGATCTCTTATTGTTACTCCGATTGCGAGATTTCCGCTCAAAATCAAGTAGGAGGCATTTTGGGACTTGCCAATAAAGCGAACAGGAGTAACAGTGACACGTTGTGTGGCTTGGAATCTTCCTTATATTCGAATGGTGCACCTAAATCAGGAAGAGTATGCGGACGTTTCGATAAAAATGAGGCAAATAATTGTTATGCCAATCCGAATATGGAGTGCCGTTTTTCAGCTAATACACCTGCAATAGTAGATGAGGTAGTTCCAAATTATTCGGCAACTGTTAATGGTGCTGACCGTTATAACGGACTTTCTACCATACCTACTCTTATAGAGGCAGCAGTAAAGGCTCTTCAATGGGATGAGTCTATTTGGGATCTTTCAGGAGAGAAGCCTCGTTTGGTTTGGGAATTGGCTCAATAAATGGTTTTATAAAATAAATCGTAAGAAAATATGTTTATGAAAGAATGTAAGACTATCCAAAAAGTAATTTTCATATTAGCGGTGATATGTGTATCTATCACCCAATCATGGGCGGATTCATGGAAAGAAATATTCTTTGCCGATCCACTATCTTTGTGGAGAACGGAAAGTATTATCTCACAGGTACACGCAATCGGGAACCGCAGGGTTTTGCTATCCTCGAATCGACCGACTTGAAGCATTGGACTGTGCCTAATGGAAAAGATTTGCAACTTATATTGAGAAAAGGGAGACCAAGCTTTCGGTGAAAAAAAGGCTTCTGGGCACCTCAATACTTTAAGGATAAAAGAACTTATTATTTCACTTATACTGCCAATGAGCAAACAGTGATCGCTTCTTCCAAATCAGTATTCGGACCTTTCCGGCAGAAGGAAGTCAAGCCGATAGACGCTTCCGCTAAGAATATAGACTCTTTCCTATTTAAGGATGATGATGGAAAGTACTACCTGTATCATGTCCGCTTTAATAAAGGTAATTACCTTTGGGTAGCCGAGTTTGACATAAAGAAGGGAAGTATCAAACCGGAAACATTGAAACAATGTATGGACTGTACGGAGCCTTGGGAAAAGACTCCGACCTACAAGTCTGCACCGGTGATGGAAGGACCGACTGTTATGAAGTGGGACGGGGTATATTACCTCTTCTATTCTGCCAATCATTTTATGAATATCGACTACTCGGTAGGCTATGCTACTGCTTCTTCCCCTTTCGGTCCGTGGAAGAAGCACCCGAACAGTCCGATCATTCATCGCAGCCTCGTAGGAGAAAACGGATCAGGACATGGAGATGTATTTAAAGGGCTGGATGGAAAATATTACTATGTTTACCACGTTCATCGTTCGGATTCCACCGTGTCTCCTCGTAAAACACGTATTGTTCCGCTCATCCTGAAGAAAGGAAACGATGGCATATACAATATCACCGTAGACAAAGAGCACGTCATAAAGCCAATGTGGAAATGATTTGTTCAGAAATGTAGTAGAGAAATCTATTTTGCACATTTGTACGGGTTTTAAGGAGATTCTTCCCTTTCATTTGAAGATTTTCCCGCTTAATTTGTGTCTTGAGATAAAGAATTTGTTAACAGTTAAAAATAATGTTTATGAAAAGAGACAGACTTTATTTTTCTTTCTTATGTCTTTGTTGCTTTTTGTTTTGTGCGCTGGACGTGCAGGCACAACAAGACTATTGGAAGGGACAAGTGAAGGATGCAGTATCTGGTGAACCGATGATTGGCGTCAGTGTTCGCGTGAAAGGTACGGGAAGCGGTACGATTACTGATTTTGACGGTAATTTTACTGTGAAGGCATCAAAAGGAGACATACTTGTCATTTCTTATGTGGGTTATAAAACTCTGGAACTGGATTTAAAGAATAAAACGACTTTAGGCGTAATCTCTTTAGGAGAAGATACGGAGACACTGGAAGAAGTGGTAGTGGTTGGATACGGTGTACAGAAAAAGGTGTCCAGTGTCGGTTCCATTGCCACTGCAAAAGGAGATGACTTATTAAAGATAGGTAGCGTGAACTCCGTTTCCGAAGCTTTACAAGGCCAGATGCCCGGTGTGGTTGCCATTAACTCCACCTCAAAGCCGGGAGCCGATAAAGCTTCTTTGTTGATTCGTGGTAAGTCCACTTGGGGAGAAGCTGCTCCGTTAGTATTGGTGGACGGTATCGAACGTGATTTCAACGATGTCGATGTGAACGAAATTGAATCTATTTCCGTACTGAAAGACGCTTCGGCAACTGCGGTTTACGGTGTGAAAGGTGCGAACGGCGTTATCTTGCTGACAACCAAACGCGGACTCGAACAGAAACCGGAAATCTCATTCACTGCTAACTTCGGTTTTAAACAACCTTCTGCCGCTCCTGAATGGTCTGACTATGTGACCTCTATGAAACAGTATAATAGGGCACAGGCTAATGATGGTAACTGGGGAGCAATGGTTCCCGAATCTACCATTACCGCATGGGAAAATGCGTATGCTACCGGAAATTACGGTCCGTATAACGATGTCTTTCCCGAAGTGGACTGGTGGAAAGAACTGGTAAGAATGTAGGTTATGAACAGGCTTATAATCTTAATGTACGTGGTGGTACGAAGAAAATGAGTTATTTCGTATCCTTGGGTTATTTGCATGACGGAGATATTTTAATACTACCAAACAAGAGGATTTCGATCTCCGGATGAACGCTTTTTTAAAACGTTTTTCACGGCTCCAAGTAATGAATTTCCGATTAAATATAGTAATGGAATATGGGGAGACGGGTTAAGCTCCGATCAAAATATAGCCTGTCTGATGAACGAAGGAGGTAGTCGTAATATTAAGCAACATCAAGGTTTTTACGATGTAATCCTGAATCATGGACTTTATTATCATTGAAAGCATCATTGTCTTACACTACTTCTTCATCATGGACCACCCAGGATGCCGGGTAAGATTTTAGGGTAAAGACGATTTGGTTGCCCAACGTACACATATTCGTATTAATCGTGTGTATGATTACGCCAATCCTATTTATAATGCTGACGGAACAATTACTTATAATTATACCGAGAAACGTTATCCGGATGAAAATGCTCCCGGAGATTTGCCTGTTGGTGGTGTTTATGACGGATTCAAGGCTTACGGACGTAAACTTTATTACGAATTAGCATTGAATTATAGTCGCCAGTTTGGCGATCACGATGTAAGCGCCTTATTTGTGTTTAACCGTAAGATGAACGAATCAACCAATCTGAATGTGATGAACTTCCCGGCTTACGAAGAAGATTGGGTAGGTCGTGTCACTTACAATTTTAAAGAGCGTTATCTTGCCGAATTTAACGGTGCTTATACTGGTTCGGAAAAATTTGCTCCGGGACGCCGTTTCGGATTCTTCCCCTCTGCCTCTATTGGTTGGCGTATCAGTGAAGAACCATGGGTAAAGAAATTGACCAAAGGTGTACTGACCAACCTGAAAGTACGTTATTCGTATGGGGTAGTTGGTAATGATAAAGGTGCTACCCGTTTCAACTATATTCAGAAGTTTGAGCAACTATCTGCCAATGCGCAGTTTGGTAAATATCAGACCAGTAACTGGGGACCTTTGTACAAAGAAGGGAAATTGGCCGACCCCGATGCTACCTGGGAAGAATCTATTAAGCAGAATATCGGTATCGAAATAGGTTTGTGGGGTAAACTAAACTTTACTGTGGATTTGTTCGATGAAAAGCGTAATAACATTCTGATGACACGTAATACGATTCCGTCATGGGCCGATAGCGGTATTGCTTTCCCACAGGTGAATCTGGGTAAGACTAAAAATCACGGTCTTGAACTGGATATTGCTTGGAACGACCGTATCGGAAAGTTTAATTATTACGCGAAGTTTAATTTTGCAACCAGTGAGAACCGTGTTGTCTTTATTGATGACCCGAAGAATCAGAGCGAATATTTGAAAAAAGCCGGAAAGTCAATCGGATATGTGAATAAATACTTGGCAACGGGAAACTTCCAGTCGTTGGATGATATTTATAACTCGGCGCAGTCCACTATTGCCAATGGTACACATAATACATTGATTCCGGGAGACTTGTATTACATCGATTATAATGGAGACGGCATGATTGATGCTAAGGATATGGTTCCGATGAAAAACCTGAACTATCCGACTACTACCCTCGGATTTACATTGGGAGGTTCTTACAAAGGAATCGGATTCAATATGTTGTGGTACAGTGCTATGGATGTTTATAAAGAAGCAATACCATCTTATTTATGGGATTTCCCGGAAGGTAATATCAAGGCTCAACCGAATACGTTGAATACATGGACAGCCGATGCTCCGATTCAAAGCGGTCCGGTTCGCCCCAGTATTCATGTGCAGAGAAGTTATAATTCGGTGGCCAGTACATACACATATACCAACCATGCTTATCTTCGTTTGAAGAACCTGGAAGTGAATTATCAGATTCCGAAACGTTGGTTGCAGCCTTTACGTCTGACAAAACTGCAAGTATATGTCAACGGCAGCAATTTGCTGACGTTCTCAAAAGGAGATTCCCGTCGTGACCCCGAACATTCGGGACAGAATGTTTATCCGGTGGTGAGACGTTATAACATTGGTTTTAGATTAGGATTATGAGACACTTTAAATTTACTGATATGAGAAGACATAAGTTGAATTGGATATGGATCATTCTGTTGGGTCTGTTTGTAGGAAGCTGTGAGGGACTATCTGGACCGCTCTCCGATGACGGACTTTCCGAAGATGATGTTTATAAAGATTATAGCAGTTTGTTAGGGTTCATGGACCGTATCTTTCAAAATGGTGATATATTAATCTTTACACATGGTATCAACTCTTATTCGAATACATATGTAACGGTAGGCAATTTGTCGGATGAATATGCATCCGTCCGCGATAATGATCCGTCGAAGTTTGTCAATGCAGGTAACTGGCTGGAGAATGCTAGTACACGTTTCGAAATCGGAAGTAAAAGTGATGGAGCGAATTTCAAAAGTGCTATTTCTCGTGCTTATACCGGACTTCGTATCGTGAACCGTGTAATTAGCGGAGTAGATCAAGTGAAATCCATCACAGACGACCAAAGGAGAAAACTGTTGGGACAGGCTCATTTCCTGCGTGCCTACTTCTATTTTGAGATTATCAAACGATATGGCGGAATGCCCATCTTTGACCAGCTTTGGGGAGCATCGGACGACTTTGACTTTCCCCGTAAAACTTATCAGGAATCCAATGCTTGGATGCAGACTGACTTGGATAAAGCCATTGAATATTTACCTATAAGCTGGCCTGACGAGGAACATGGACGGCCTGACAGAGTAAGCGCCATGGCATTAAAAGCGATGACACAGCTGTATGCTGCCAGCCCTTTGATGCAGAATGACCTGAATTCTATTGAAAACAAAGGATATGGGAAAAGAGATGGCTGCTGAAGCTGCCCGTAGTGCGCAAAAGGCGATCAATGCTATTGAAAGTCACGAATATTATCGCTTGATGAATCACGATGAATATCGTAGTATTCAGTTAATGCCTAATTCCAATCAGTACGCACAGCCGGAATACTTATGGTTCCTGCGTTGGCATCATGGCAACTGGTCTGCTTTCGTCAGAGCGCAGTGGCTGACACAACCATACGATAATAAAACCGGTGCCGAAGGTACTCCTTATAATGCTCCGACACAAAATGCGGTAGATATGTACGAACGTAAGGGAGCCGACGGCAACTACTATCCGATTACTGATCCGCGTTCCGGTTATGATGCGGTAAAGACTACCAATCCTTATTCGGATAGAGACCCTCGCTTTACGAATAATATCCTTGTGCCCGGTGAGCAATGGGGGAAGAATTTACAGGGTGTTCCCTATTATCTGACTACTTATTCGGGCGGTTACTCCGAGAACTTCATTTCTACCAATCAGTTTACGAGAGGCTCTCAACAGACCGGATATATGTGTAAGAAGTTCATCTGGCCGGAAGCAAGTGTGCCTTTGTTTGGCGAAGCTGGTTTCCAATTATATCGTCTGGTGGCTGTGTACATTCGTGTTTCGCAAGTTTATCTGGATATGGCAGAGGCTTCATACGAGGCGACAGGTGATCCGGATGCAGTCGTTACGGGTTGTACGATGTCGGCCCGTCAGGCTTTGAATAAAATCCGTGTAAGAGCCGGAATTGGCGAATTACCGGATGGAGTTGACTTTAGAGAAGCTTATCGTCGGGAACGTGGTGTGGAATTGATGTTCGAAGGACATCGCTGGTATGATATTCGCCGTTGGATGATTGCTGAAGAACTGTTTAAGGGTGAATATCCGATCATGGGTGTCAAAGCAACCCCGATCAACCATTCTTATACGGCCGACCAGTTGAAAGTGGAAAAAGCCTGCACTTATAAGCTGACCGACTTTACTTACGAGTATGTTCCGGTGAGGACAGCCGTGCGGACGTTTAACAAGCGTAATTATTGGTATCCGCTGCCGATGGATGAAGTGGCGGCTTTGGATAATCTTCAACAGAACCCCGGATGGTGATACCTATAAATAAAGAAAAGTATATGAGAAACAAGATTAGATATATAAGACTGATAGGGCTCATATTTGTCCTTATCGTTGGCTCTAGCCTGACTTTCGCACAAAATAAATCAAAGAGAAAGTCGGCGAAGAAGCCTTTGGTGGAAGTCGTTTCTATTGTTACCGACGAGAAAGGTAGCCCGTTGAAGAATGTTTCTATCATTTGTGGAGAAGGCGCAGTCGTTCTATATACAGATGCAAAGGGACGTTTTCAGACGAAGGTCGAGAATGACGCAACCGTTATGGTGGAGGCTTTGGGATATGAAGATAAAGTGTATAAGCTGACAGGCAGCAATATCGTTCCTGAAAAGATTGTCCTGAAGAAAGAGCCTCTGTTCCTGACCGAAGAATCGCTGGTGAATAGAGCCGATGGTGGCAAGACATATAAAGGGAATGAAGTAGGCGCAACGAGCGTACTGGAGAACGGACAGTTCGGAACCTTCCCTGATTTGACGCTGACTAATATGCTGCAAGGTAAAATGTTAGGTCTGCAAGTTCGCTCCACAGTCAGCGGATTGGGAAATAATACTCCTGATTTATTTATCCGTGGTCAGCATGGCATGTCGGAGAATACAGCTATTGTTATCATCGATGGTGTGGAACGTCCGGCAGCGGATTTGATTCCTGAAGAAATCGAACGTATCGAGTTGCTGAAAGATGCCACTGCCAAGATTCTTTATGGGGCACGTGCTGCGAATGGCGTACTTTGGGTGACTACCCGCAGAGGAAAGGCCAACCGCCGCATTTATAACGCAACCGCCGAAGCAGGTGTGGTACAGATGACGCGTACTCCTGATTTTCTGAATTCTTATCAGTATGCTAATCTGTATAATGAAGCGCGTGCAAACGACGGACTGACTCCTTACTATAATCAGAAACAACTGGAAGGATATAAAAACTCCAAAGGAGTCAATGACCTATGGTATCCGAACGTCGATTTGTACCATCAGTTATTGAACAAAAAATGCCAACTATCGGAAAGTATCGTTCGATATGACGGGAGGTACCGACAGAGTGCGTTATGCCCTGATTGCCGGATATGTAGGAGGTAGCGGATTTGAAGACGTTACCTATACTCCGCAACTGCACCGTCTGACTCTTCGCGGAAACCTCGACTTCAATGTAACGGATTTCCTGACTATATCCGCAGACGTTGCCGGACGTATGGAAATGCGTAAATGGGGGCAATTGGACTGTGGTCAGGTATTTACTGCCTTGTCTACGCATCGTCCGAATGAATACCCGCTGACTATGTCACCGGAAGAAACCGGACTGGCTAGCTCGGACGGGATTCCTTTGTTTGGCGCAAGTCTGCTTCGTCCGATGAATGCATACGCGGAAACGATGTACGGAGGATATACGGATGAGCGTTATACACGCAGCCAGACCAATATCGGTTTGAAATTGATCTTGATATGCTGACAAAAGGATTGAAAGCCGGTGCTTTCCTTTCTTTCGACAACTATGATTACCTGCAACTCTCTTTGAGCAAAGTCTATCCGACGTATGCCATCAAGACATATCGTGACTTTGCCGGTGAGGAACAAATTATGTACACCCAGATGAAGAAAACAGATGTAGCCACTTCACAAAGCCGGAAGTCGACTACCTTGCAGCAGACATTGGGTTGGAATGCCTTTGCCGGTTATGAGAATACATTCAACCAAAAAGCATGATGTATCGGCACGGCTGACTTACATGTACTCGAAAACAACGAATCAGGGAGTGACCCAAGACATCATCAATGCAAACTACGCATTGCGTCTGAACTATATGTATGACCACCGCTATGCTGTGGAAGCCGACATGGCATTGATGGGAAGCAACCGTTTCAAATCGGGAGATAAATACTTCTTCTCGGCAGCAGGCGGCCTAGCCTGGATTCTAAGCAATGAAGATTTCCTGAAAGACAATGAATACGTGAACTTCCTGAAACTGAAAACCAGCGCCGGTATATTGGGCTATGACAGAAGCACGGAACATTTATTGTATGAACGTGC
>VOFI01003536.1_pt1 | contig 28492 bp, 37 predicted proteins | sample 5384131 | NCBI WGS metagenome assembly VOFI01 (sample SAMN12384728, study PRJNA508395) | human gut metagenome | isolation source: healthy gut H | host: Homo sapiens
GGAAGGATATGATAGTGCCGAACCGAATGAACATAACAAATATCAGGATTTCGGACACAGCCATTGGAAGAATTCCTTAATTTGGGGAATCGGGCTGGAGAACATAACGATCAGTGGGCCCGGACTTATCTACGGTAAGAGGGCTGACTCGCGAAGAAAAGCCGTCTCTGCCGGGTGTAGGCAATAAAGCTATCAGCCTGAAGGGTGTAGAAATGTGACTCTGAAAGATTTATCCATGCTGCATTGCGGACATTTTGCCCTGTTGGCTACAGGAGTAGATCATCTGACTATTCTGAATCTGAAAGTAGATACAAACCGGGATGGATTCGATATTGATTGTTGCCCGGAATGTGCGTATCAGCCAGTGCACGGTGAACTCGCCCTGGGATGATGCCATTGTATTGAAAGCATCCTACGGTTTAGGACGCTTTCAGGATACGGAAAATGTGACGATCAGTGATTGTTATGTAAGCGGTTATGATAAAGGAAGTGTATTGGAGGGCACCTGGCAACTAGACGAACCGCAAGCCCCGATCATGGTTACCGCACCGGACGCATCAAACTGGGAACAGAAAGTAGCGGAGGTTTCCGCAATATTGCGATTACTAATTGTATCTTTGAACATTGCAGGGGACTGGCATTGGAAACGGTGAGACGGAGGACATCTGGAAGATATTGTTATCAATAATATAACGATGAGGAATATTGTCAACGCTCCTATCTTTCTCCGGTTAGGCGCACGTATGCGAAGCCCCGAAGGTACGCCTGCAGGCACCATGAAACGTATTCTCATCAGCAACATCAACGTTTGGAATGCCGACAGCCGTTATGCCTCCATCATCAGCGGAGTGCCGGGTGCATGTATTGAGGACGTAACTTTTCGAAATATTCACCTCTATTATAAAGGAGGATATAGCGAAGAGGATGGCAAACGCATTCCGCCCGAACAGGAGAAAGTATACCCCCGAACCCTGGATGTTCGGCACTATTCCCCGCCAAATTTTATATCCGCCACGCACGGAATATTACCTTCGACGGCATCCGCCACTGAACAACCGGACGGACGACCGCTTTTTGTAACTAATGACACAAAAACATAGAATACTATAACACACCGAAGAATAATGAATAAAAAGACAATTGATAGTTCTTTGCCTGCTCGCCGCAGGTGAGTAATGCAAGCACAACAATGGCCGACACTCCGGTGGAAGCACGTCCGGTGCCAGATGGTGGTGGCTGGGAAGTGCCGTAGACGAAAAGAAACCTGACGTATAATCTGGAAGAATACGCACGCACCGGAATGGGAGCAGTGAGAAATTACTCCCTATCTATGGGTGCAAGGTAATGACGCGAATGATATTCAGTTCCTTTCTCCCCGCTGGATGGAAATGCTTAAACATACACACAGGCGGAAGGAAAACGTACGGGTATCGAGATTGATATGAATACTGGAACAGGATGGCCTTTTGGCGGACCCTGAAGTCAGTATCGAAGATGCGGCTACCAAGGCTATCTTCAAACATACGAAATAGAGGGCGGCAAGATTGAACAGGATATCAATGTGACCGATCTCAAGCAACAACCATTTTCCGTACTAAGCCGGGTGATGGCACTTACGATGAAAAAGGCAAAATGTATCAACCTGACTGCTGCGTCAAAAAGACAAGACAAGCAATGGAAGCACCTGCCGGCAAATGAAAGTGATCGCTCTTTACATCGGAAAAACAAGGCAGAAAGTGAAACGGGCAGCTCCGGGAGGAAGAAGGCTACGTGATGAATCACCTCTCAAAAAGGCGGTAAAAAATTATCTTTCCCGCTTTGACCGTGCTTTCAAAAGTAGCAAGACAAGTTATCCACATACTTTCTTCAACGATTCATACGAAGTTTATCAAGCTGACTGGACGGATGATTTCCTGGAACAGTTCGCTCGCAGACGGGGAATGTATAAACTGGAAGAACATTTCGAGTTTCTGGATGAAAATCGTCGGAAGTTAGCAGACGTATCGTGTCGGATTACCGGGAAACCATTTCCGACCTCTTATTGGAGAACTTCAGTCATCAATGGACGGACTGGGCACACAAAAACGGTAGTATCACCCGTAATCAAGCACACGGTTCGCCCGGTAATCTGATTGATATCTATGCTTCCGTGGATATTCCGGAATGTGAAGGTTTCGGATTGTCGCAGTTCCATATCGAAGGATTGCGTCAGGACTCATTGACCAAAAAGAATGATTCGGATCTGTCGATGCTGAAATATGCCTCCTCGGCAGTCATATTGCAGGAAAAACGTATACTTCTTCGGAAACTTTTACTTGGCTGACGGAACATTTCCGCACTTCTCTGTCGCAATGTAAAACCGGATATGGATTTGATGTTTGTTTCGGAGTCAATCACATGTTTTCCACGGTACTCCTTATTCTCGAAAAGAAGCCGAATGGCCCGGATGGCTGTTCTATGCTTCTATCAATATGAGCCCGACGAACAGTATTTGGCGTGATGTATCTTCCGGTATATGACATGTGGAACGAGCAACCGGGACGATTGTTATTATTCACGATACACCACATGGATAAACTGGCTCCTAAGTTTATCGACGCTATCCATCGCATCAACAACAGCGGGTATGACGGGGATTATATTTCCGATAACTTTATTCGCAGTACCCGTTTTCAAGAACGGCCAGTTAGTTACATCAGGCGGCACTGGTTATAAAGCCCTGGTAGTACCTGCCGCACTTGATGCCGAGTGATGTGCTGGCACATCTTTATGAACTAGCCAAGCAAGGAGCTACCATTGTATTCCTCGAAAACTATCCGACAGATGTACCGGGATACGGTCAGTTGGAACAAAAACGCCAAAGTTACCAGCGACGCTCCGGCAACTTCCGGCTGTTTCGTTTTCTCGGAAACAACCGTTACTCCAATCGGAAAGGGGAAGATTATCACAGGAACGGATTATGCACGCACATTGGCCAGCTGCAATATTTCTCCCGAAGAAATGAAAACCAAATTCGACTACAAGCGATCCGAAGAGTGAATGATACGGGACACCACTATTTCATCTCTTCCTTGCAAAATAAAGGAGTGGACGGTTGGATCACATTGGGAACGAATGCAGCCGCAGCCGCTCTCTTCAATCCCATGACCGGAGAATGTGGTGAAGCTAAGGTAAGACAGGCAAACGGAAAAACACAAGTCTATCTGCAATTAAAATCCGGTGAATCGTTCATTCTGCAAACATATCAACAACCTTTGCAGGCATCCAAACCGTGGAAGTATGTCAAAGAGCAACCTTTCAGTCTTCGTCTGGATCATGGTTGGAAGTTACACTTCGCCGAAAGCAAACCGGAAATTCAAGGAACATTTGATATAGATCGCCCCTGTTCATGGACCCATATCGATCATCCGGCAGCCCAAACGAACATGGGAACCGGTGTTTATTCCTTAGACATCGAATTGCCGACTTTGCAGGCCGACGACTGGATTCTTGATTTGGGAGATGTACGCGAAAGTGCCCGTGTCCGCATCAACGGACAGGAAGCGGGATGCGCATGGGCAGTGCCTTATCAACCAAAGGTGGGCCAGTTCTTAAAACCCGGAAAAACCACATCGAGATAGAAGTCCACGAATCTCCCTGCGAATCGAATTGCAGAATTAGACAGGCAGGGGGAGTGCAGTGGCGCAAATTCAAAGAAATCAATATTGTTGATTTGAACTATCGTCCGGCCAATTATGGACATTGGAGTCCATTACCCTCCGGCTTGAATAGTGATATGCTACCCTTGGTCCAGCCATTCTGTTACCATGACTGTAAGCAGCTGCTACACTTAAGATAAATAAGCAAAATGTCCTTCGCTAAACTCGCTTGCTTCCATATATGTCTGGAAACGGTGACGAAGTTCGTCGTTTCAATAATTGCATAAGAACTAGCCAGTCCCGGCATGTTGAATGCCTTGCTGGGAGACATAAAGACAAGTGAGTTCATCCGTGCTTTTTCCGAAATCAAAGCAAAAGTAGGATGTTTGTAAGGAGGTAGGTCAAGTCGGCATGAATCTCGTCAGAGATAACCAGATGTGCCGCTTTCATAACAGATATCAGCTATTTGAGAAAGTTCCTCTTTTGTCCATACGCGTCCGCCCGGGTTATGGGGATTACTTAAAATCAATAATTTGCATCCTTGTACATCCCGGCGAAAACGGTCAAAGTCGATATGATACTGTCCATCTTTCAGGACCAATGGGCTGTATACCACTTCACGTTCATTCTTTTGAGTGACAAAAGAAAGGATGATAAACAGGAGGCATTACCATTACTTTATCACCTTTTTGCGTAAAGCATTGGATAACGAAAGCCAAGCCGCGAACAATACCGGGAGTGAAAGTCAACATCTCTTCACGGATTGCCCAACCATGGCGCTCCTTCACCCAGTTAATAATAGACTCCGACCATTCTTTGCAAGCAAAAGTATATCCGAGCACTTCATGTTCCAGGCGTTTTTCAAAGCCTCTATGACAAAAGGAGCTGTGCGGAAATACCCCATATCAGCTACCCACATTGGAATCAGGTCATTGCGTCCCCAACGATTCTCTACTGCATCCCATTTTACGGAATCTGTACCATGACGGTTTATTATTTCATTTACCGGAGACAAAGCCATTATCAACAACCTTTCCGAATTCAGGAATTCAATCGATGGATATATGACGAAAGCTTTATTTTTGATATAGACAGGTTAGTTTATAAAACCGTATCCAGGAACCATTGAGGCAATGGCAGCTTTTTGCGAGAAAGGTGTTATTTGCATTTTCGTACCGGACATCATATTTCTGTCTGCCAACCTGATATGGTGAAACCGAACCTGATTTCTGCATGTGATATAACCATGAACGGAGCCTATTGTTTTGTCGGAGAAGAAGTAATTTACAAAAGTGCCATCCCGCAGGAAGAAGTAAAAGCAATGGTCTGTCTTCCCCACCTGCGAAAAAAGAAAGGAGTCCCCTGCATTCGTGGAGGACATAATATCTCTGTTTGCCAAAAGGAGACACCAAGAAGAAGGGATTGATGAAATCATCCCGTTTTTCGGCATGTCACAGCCAAAGGGAAGTGGAAACAGAATGGCATTCGGAGGAAGGATGAAAAGAATATCACCATCCCTTCGCGACGCAGCTGATATCCGGCTTTTGCTATAGGACAGGAGGAAACAGAAAGGCAGCGCTGCCATCCGTTACGGCTCCTGATGGAAACGAGGCCAAAGAATAAGTAAGCCCGCAACCGCACTATCGGAATTATTTAATAATGTGCCCCCGATTGACAAAACTATTGACGGCATCAGCGATTTCATGACACAACGTATTATCTAAATTATCCGGTCAACAAATTTGCATATTATTATATTATGAGCGTAGACACTAACAACGCAGAGTTTCAAGACGCCTTGAACCTGATTCAATATACACGTCAATCTGTTTTTCTGACAGGAAAAGCCGGTACGGGTAAATCTACATTCCTACGTTATGTCTGCGAACATACCAAGAAGAAGCATGTCGTACTTGCACCTACCGGCATTGCCGCAATCAACGCCGGAGGAAGTACGATGCACAGTTTCTTCAAATTACCTTTTTATCCGTTATTGCCGGATGATCCTAATTTAAGTCTCCAACGTGGCCGTATTCACGAGTTCTTCAAATACACCAAGCCACATCGTAAGTTGCTGGAACAAATAGAACTGGTCATTATCGACGAAATCTCTATGGTACGGGCGGACATCATTGATGCCATCGACCGCATCTTACGAGTATATTCGCATAACTTACGCGAACCTTTCGGTGGCAAACAACTCTTATTGGTAGGCGACGTCTTCCAACTGGAACCCGTTGTAAAGAACGATGAGCGGGAAATATTGAACCGCCTATCCCACTCCTTACTTTTTTCGGCAAGAGTATTCAGCCAGATCGATCTGGTATCCATCGAACTCAAAAAGTATACCGGCAGACTGATTCCGTATTCGTTTTGTTCTCGACCATATCCCGCACCAATACAGCGAGCTGCAGACCTGCAACTACTTAACACCCGCTACGGAAGCCAGATTGAAGAATCTGAAGCTGATATGTATATCACTCTGGCCACCCGTAGAGATACGGTAGACTCTATCAACGAAAAGAAATTAGCGGAACTTCCCGGAGACCCAATTACTTTTGAAGGCGTCATCGAAGGGATTTTCCGGAAAGCAGTCTGCCTACTTCACAAGAGCTTGTACTCAAACCCGGTGCACAAATCATCTTCATCAAAAATGATTTCGACCGCAGGTGGGTAAACGGTACGATTGGTGTCATTGCCGGAATTGATGAGGAAGAAGAAACCATCTACGTTATCACCGACGATGGAAAAGAATGTGACGTAAAGCGTGAATCATGGCGCAATATCCGTTATCGCTACAACGAAAAGACAAAAGAAATAGAAGAGGAAGTCCTAGGTAGCTTCACCCAATATCCCATTCGGCTAGCATGGGCCATTACCGTCCACAAGAGTCAGGGGCTGACTTTCAGCAGAGTAGTGATTGACTTCACGGGAGGTGTATTTGCAGGTGGACAAGCATACGTGGCACTAAGCCGTTGTACCTCACTGGATGGTATTCAGCTCAAAAAGCCTATTAACCGTGCTGACGTCTTCGTCCGCCCCGAAATCGTAAACTTTGCCGGACGTTTCAACGACCGGCAGGCTATCGACAAAGCTCTGAAACAAGCACAGGCCGACGTGCAGTATGCCGCTGCCTTCACGTGCTTTCGACAAAGGGGATATGGAGGAATGTCTGGAACAATTTTTCCGCGCCATTCACTCCCGTTATGATATAGAGAAATCTGTTCCTCGCCGTTTTATCCGACGTAAACTGGGGATTATCAATACCTTGCAGGAGCAGAACAAAAAACTCAAAGAGCAAATGCGGGAACAGCAGGAACGTCTGCGGCAATATGCTCTTGAATATCTGTTAATGGGTAATGAATGTATCACCCAGGCACACGACTCCCGTGCCGCCCTCGCCAATTACGACAAGGCACTCAGCCTCGACCCTAATTATGTGGACGCCTGGATACGCAAAGGAATCACACTCTTCAACAACAAAGAGTACTTCGACGCGGAAAACTGTTTCCAATACCGCAGTCAGCCTTCATCCTGCAAACTTTAAAGCAGTCTATAACCGTGGAAAACTGCGACTGAAAAATCGAAAACACAGAAGGCGCCATTCGCCGACCTGGACAAAGCCATCCAGCCTGAAACCCGAACACGCCGGGCACACGAACTTTTCGGGGATGCCCTGTTAAAGAGCCGGAAAAGTTGAAGCTGCGTACAATGGAGAATTGAGCGCAGAGGAACTGAAGAAAAGAAAAAAATAAATAAGTTAGTAGTGTAAAAAGTCTGCTGCCTTTTCTCTTGAATCTCTTATTATCAAAAAGTTTTATTAGTTTTGCTCTTCATTATATCTCAAACTCTTAAAATAGAAGCAAATGAAAAAGGTTTGAAAATCGCAGCTATCACCGTAGGAGTAATTATCATTCTGATGTTCCTTCTTCCTTTCGCCTTCCAGGGAAAGATAGCCGACATTGTAAAAACAGAAGGCAACAAGATGCTTAACGCACAATTTGACTTTAAGAACCTTAACATTAGTCTGTTCCGTAATTTTCCACAGGCTTCTGTCACTCTCGAAGATTTCTGGCTGAAGGGTACGGGTGAATTTGCCAATGACACCCTTGTACAAGCCGGAGAAGTTACCGCCGCAGTCAACTTATTCTCCCTTTTCGGAGATAGCGGTTACGATATTTCTAAAATATTTATTGAAGACACGAAGTTACATGCCATTGTATTGCCGGACGGACGTGCCAACTGGGATATTATGAAACCGGATACAACAGCAACAGCCGAAGCTCCTGTTTCAGAAGAAGAAGAAGCATCTTCTCCTTTCAAAGTGAAGCTACAACGCTTTGTTATCAAAAACATGAACCTGATTTATGACGATCAACAAGGAAAGATGTATGCTGATATCCGCGACTTTAACGCAGTCTGCGCCGGAGACTTAGGAAGTGACCGTACCACTCTGAAGTTGGAAGCGGAAACCAAATCACTTACTTACAAGATGAATGGAATTCCTTTCCTTGCCAACGCCAACATCTCCGCCAATATGGACGTAGACGCCGATCTTGCCAATAACAAGTATACACTAAAAGACAACACCATCCGCCTCAACGCCATTCAGGCAGGTATCGACGGTTGGGTAGCCTTGAAAGATCCGGCTATCGACATGGACTTGAAACTTAACACGAACGATATCGGGTTTAAGGAAATCTTGTCACTGATTCCAGCCATTTATGCAACGGAATTCTCCAGTCTGAAAACAGACGGAACCGCTACGCTTACTGCAACGGCCAAAGGTATCTTGCAAGGCGACACCGTTCCTGCATTCAACATTGACATGCAAGTCAAGAATGCCATGTTCCGCTATCCGGCTTTACCGGCAGGAGTGGATCAAATCAACATCAGTGCCAACGTTCAAAATCCCGGAGGAAATATAGACCTGACTACGGTCAACATCCATCCTTTCAGTTTCCGTCTTGCCGGAAATCCGTTTAGCCTGACGGCTAATGTAAAAACACCGATCAGCGATCCGGACTTTAAAGCAGAAGCGAAAGGAGTACTCAATTTAGGTATGATAAAACAAGTCTATCCACTTGGAGATATGGAGTTGAACGGTACCATCGACGCCGATATGCAAATGTCGGGACGCCTCTTCCATCGAAAAGAGGAATACGAACGTATGCAAGCTTCAGGTACTATCGGACTGACGGGTATGAAACTCAAAATGAAAGATATGCCGGACGTAGAAATCAAGAAGTCTCTCTTCACTTTCACCCCGAAATACCTCCAGTTGAGCGAGACAACCGTCAACATCGGAAAAGAATGATATCACAGCCGACAGTCGGTTTGAAAACTACATCGGTTACGCATTGAAAGGTAGTACATTGAAAGGAAACCTGAATATTCGTTCCAACTACTTCAATCTGAACGACTTCATGACAGCATTCTGCCAGACAGCGCCTCCCACATCAGAAGCTGCGTCTACCGACTCCGTAGCTACAGCTGCCACGGGTATTATGGAAGTTCCCCGCAACATCGACTCAAATGGACGCTAACCTGAAACAGGTGTTATTCGATAAGATGTCTTTCAATAATATGAACGGCAAGCTTGTGGTAAAAGACGGCAAAGTGGATATAGAAAAACCTGTCCATGAACACCATGGGTGGTAATGTAGTGATGAACGGCTACTACTCCACCGCCAACGTAAAGAAGCCGGAAATGAAAGCCGGATTCAAACTCTCTCAATATTGGTTTGCGCAGAAGCTTACAAAGAACTGGATATGGTGCAGAAAATGGCTCCTATCTTCGAAAACCTGAAAGGTAATTTCTCCGGAAGCATCAACGTCCTGACAGATTTGGATGCAGCCATGAGCCCCGTACTGAATACGATGCAGGGTGACGGTAGCCTTTTCCACCCGCGACCTTAGTTTAAGCGAGTAAAAAGCAATCGACCAGATAGCCGATGCCGTGAAGCAACCCAGTCTGAAAGACATGAAAGTGAAAGACATGACATTGGATTTCACCATCAAAGACGGCCGCGTAGAAACCAAACCGTTTGATATCAAGATGGGAGACTACACACTGAATCTTTCCGGCAGCACAGGACTCGATCAAACCATCGACTATTCCGGTAAAGTGAAACTGCCCGGCATCCGTAGGCAATATCTCTAAGTTAATGACTCTTGACTTGAAAATCGGAGGTTCGTTCACCTCCCGAAAGTCAGCGTAGATACTAAAAAGCATGGCCAACCAAGCTGTCGAAGCCGTAGCCGATGAAGCAATCAGCAAACTCGGACAGAAACTTGGCCTGGACTCTGCCGCTACCGCCAACAAAGACTAATCAAACAGAAAGTCACAGAGAAAGCTGGGCGGAAAAGGCATTGATTTCTTAAAAAGAAACTCAAATAAAAAGAGAAAATAATAACCATTTAACCCCCTCGTCCCTCCTCCTTCTCCTTTGCGAGAGGGAAGGGATGAAGCTTTTTAATATGCTACTGAAACTATATGATAAAAACAATAACCCGCAGGATTTACAACGAATCATCGATATCCTGAATGACGGCGGACTTATCATCTATCCTACCGGATACGATGTACGCCATCGGCTGCCATGGTCTGAAGGAACGTGCCATAGAACGGATCTGCCGGATTAAAGAAATAGACCCTCGAAAACAATCTGTCTATCATCTGTTATGACTTAAGTAGTATCAGCGAATACGCAAAAAGTAGACAATAACGTATTCAAACTGATGAAGCATAATCTCCGGGACCATTTACCTTTATCCTGAACGGCACCAACCGGCTACCGAAAATCTTCCGCAACCGGAAAGAAGTGGGTATCCGTATGCCGGACAACAATATCATCCGTGAAATCGCCACGCTTACTGATGCATCCTATTATGACCACCACACTGCCATACGATGAGCACGAGGACTTGGAATATATGACCTGATCCCGAACTTATAGATGAAAAGTTCCCGGCGACATCGTCGATCTGGTCATTGACGGTGGTATCGGAGGTATAGAACCTTCAACGGTTAGTGAAATGCACAGAAGATGAACTGGAAATTGTCCGACAGGGAAAAGGCTGGCTAGAAGGGGATTTAATCCCCGAAGACTATCTCTAGACTTTTATACAAAATGGACTACATCAATTCACACTGATTACATGCAGCCCATTCTCTCCGTAAAATCAGTTTGAATGCTTACTTAATCAAAGATTCCCGGATCTAAATGAGCAGACTCGATATCTTTGAAGTAACGGTAAGTACCTACTTTCAATTCCGCCAGCAGCATATCACAAAACAATAATACCTTGTGCACTGATAGTCCATCACCTTCTACCGCATGATACAAAGCACGAGCTTTGTTATGGCCATTTACAATAATCATCACTTCTTTTGCAGAAAGCACAGTACCTACTCCCACTGTCAAAGAAGTCTTAGGAACTTTATTGATGTCATTATCGAAGAAACGGGAGTTAGCAATGATGGTATCCATCGTCAATGTTTTCTGACGAGTGCGTGAAGTCAATGAAGATCCCGGTTCGTTGAACGCAATATGTCCGTCAGGACCGATACCGCCCATGAACAGGTCGATGCCGCCGTATGACTTGATCTTTTCTTCATAACGTGCACATTCTGCATCCAAATCCGGAGCGTTACCATTCAGAATATTAGTATTCTCCGGTTTGATGTCAATATGACCGAAAAAGTTATTCCACATGAAAGAATAATAGCTTTCCGGATGTTCTTTCGGCAATCCTACATATTCGTCCATGTTGAATGTTACCACATTCTGGAAGGAAACGATTCCTTTCTTATTCAGGTCGATCAAAGCTTTATACATGCCCAGAGGAGATGATCCGGTGGGACAGCCCAATACAAATGGTTTCTCGGGGGTTGGATTGGCAGCTTTTATTTTAGCGGCAACGTAATGTGCAGCCCACAGAGATACGGACTGGTAGTCCGGCTGAATAATAAGTCTCATAAGTCGATTGTTTTATAGGTTAGTTAATAAATTATTATCTCATTCACAGTTTTAACGATCTTTCTTCAAACGATCCGCCATGGCACGTGCCAGGTTTTCACATTGAGTATAAGTCAGGTCTTTCATTGCCTGCTTCATCTCCACCGGATCACCGATCAATTCGAATTTGCTCTTTTCCGCAAACTCTGCCAGACGCTTCACCGCAGCACCTGCCCATGTGAAAGAACCGAAGTAACCCAAATAGCGCCCTTTCACCTCACGCAACAGAATCTTTGAGCAGCGCTTCCACTCCGGGAATATCTGATTGCTATACGTAGGAGAACCGATAATCAATCCTTGTAACGGAAAATATCCGCTATAATATAAGAAGGATGGCTCTTTGTCACGTTATGCATAACGATATTCTTAACCCCCTGTGCAGAAAGCTCTTCAGCAATAGCTTCCGACATAACGCTCACCGCCTACACCATAATACCCTTCAATCATTTCGAAAGTCTTCTTGTTACCGACAATCACAATGTTAGGATAATATTGCTTGATCAAACTGATAGAACCGGAATGGTCTGGTTCCATATGATTTATAATCAAATAATTGATAGGTTTATCACCGATAATGCTACGAATTTTCTTCAAATAAACCTCAAAATAGCATACGTCTACTGTATCCACCAAAGCGACCATCTCGTCGTCAATCAAATAAGAGTTATAAGACACACCGTAAGGTAACGGCCACAAGTTCTCAAACAAAGCCTTGTTACGGTCATTCACTCCCACATAATGTACTTTTCCTTTGATTTCCATATCTGTTTTCTTCTTTTAATATTTATAGTATTTGCCTTGCCAGGCATCTTTTTCTCTCATCCGTTTTTTCACCTTATCCGTAAATTCATAATTTTTCAATCCCCAATCAGGAGCTATCAACAATTCTTTAGGTGATTGGGAAACAAAACGCTCCAGTACGATGTCCGGACGAAGATGTTCTATATAATCAATAACCAAATCAACATATTCATCAGCTGTATAAAGATGGAAAGCTTCAGGCTCTTTCACATATTCACTCGCCATGCGCGTACCTTTAATAAGTTGTAACTGATGCAGCTTTAAAGTAGTCAGAGGTAATTGTGAAAGTACTCCTGCCTGTCTGATTAACATTTCTCTTTCTTCTCCGGGCAAACCAAGAATTATATGCCCTCCTACTAAAATCCCTCTCTCTGCAGTCTTCCGAACAGCCTCCGCAGAAACGGCGAAAGTATGTCCCCGGTTTATCCGGCGCAACGTTTCATCATCCGTACTTTCAATGCCATACTCCACTAATACAAAAGTGCGTTTACCAAGATCTTCCAAATAATCCAGTAATGATATCGGCATACAGTCCGGACGAGTTCCTATCACCAGTCCTACCACATCCTCTACCATCAGTGCCTCTTCGTATTTTCTTTTCAACTCTTCCAGTTCCCCATACGTATTGGTATAAGCCTGAAAAAGGGGAAATCTGCGTAACATTCACAATCGTAGAACGATGCACCCGAACAAATGTATCCGGAGAGAGATGAGTTTCAAAATACTTCATAGTCTGCTCTTTCAGGTATTCGCCTGGCCAGGGTTATCAGCATCACATAATCTCCACATGCTTGTATGTAAATCAATTCGTCTGCCTTCACCAAATGAATCCGGGAGCCGTCTTTCACTGTAATACGATCTACCCATTCCATGGCTGACTCTTTCTGCTGTTCAGCCACATTCACCTGATGTACAAGCCAGTTCTTTTTCCATTTCTGATTTTGTACTTCTTCTTTTGTGACTATCAAGCGGTACCATAGAGTAATGGCAATTAAAACCGGTAGTCCGAACAATAACCGGAAAGGGATTGTCTGCGCAAAAGGAACATAGGACACTCCTACAATTCTCACCATTATGTCACAGACCATAAAACTTCCTGCCAGCCAAAGCAGACTTCCAACGATAATCATAATTACATCCGTCTGGAACAACGAGACAAGACCGACCACAAACCATGCCAGATAGGCGATAGCCGCCAACCAACCGATCGTTACTATTCCATCTACCAAAGCGGGAAGATAATCGTTTCCGGTGTATCCACAGACTAAAGCTACTTGGAATACAACCAGAATCAATGCCAGCACCAGCATCGGAATCCAACGAAAAGAGATTCTATAATCGGATGTGCTTTCATACGCTAGTCTTTTAACCTCAAGCCTCCGAAAAAGTGTTCCCAATTACTAATACACTCTCCTTATTTATATTTCCATTCTGCCAACGTTTATCATCACATCCTCCAAAGCATTGCATTTAAACACGACGTTCCAGTCAGAAAGGGACATATATCTCAACTCCTCCCCAACTGCAATCCAAATCTATGTATGTTTCTCCGGGTGCAATATGGGTATGGCGCAAATCAATCGTCGTTCCTCCGAAAGATGTGCGAATGACAGCTCCTTTAAACAATTCGTCAAGCACCACGTGACGGGCAGCTCCCCAAACATTTTTCGGCACGCAGAAAACCATCTACTGACTCTGACTGCTGTTGTTCACTTTCAAAGTTCATGCCGGGTTGTCCCTGATGCATCTTCATCCACTTCTGACGGTGCTGCATGGCATGATGGTGCGCCCAGTGCCCCCGCCTGTTCTTGCCGGATTTAAAAAGAATAAGACACCTGCTGTTATCAGAGCGATAGGCCATACCATTGCCTGCGAATTTTCAGGCAACCATGAAAGCCCTCCAATCAAAAATACACACCTATCAACAAAGGATGATTCCACCGATGAAATGGCGGCGAATTATAGAATATATACCTAATATAATAAGGAGTGAATGCCAGGATACGATCATATCGAAGACTTCAGATGTAATCCATCCCATATTACGGTCAAACAGCAGAATCCCGGAAAGGATAAAAAGCGAAAGCTATCAGTGTTTTACCGGAAAAGCCTGTAGCAGTGGGAAATTTTTGTTTTCTCTTCCATTGTCTCTATTACTAATTGATTAATGGTTCAAAGATACATCATTTCTCACTGCTTCTACAGCCTTTTCTGTTGATTCCCGGTATAAATTCCGATGAATGCCGGATAAAAACCGGTGAAACTGACTATAAAAGTATCTTACCTGATAAAGATAATTCTTAATACGATGTTTAGCAGATTACTTTTTCCACCGCTATTTTGTTTTTCAATAATGTCATGCACCAAACTATTCATATACATTTTCCAGATTTTGTATACTGGCCATATTTATCTATCGTTTTCCATTGCCATCAGAAGCATCATGAGGATTTAATCCGAATTTTCTCTCCCATGCATCAGGCATACCATCATTATCAGAATCAATCAAGAGTACTTCTCTGTAAAAAGAACTGGCCATGCGGAAACATTTTCCGAAGTATTTAACGAGAGCAAATCATCCTGACTATCTATCAATCCTGGTTTCGGATATCCTTCACTTTTTCCAAATACCTCCTTCTCCATTATGAATATTCAAACCTTTATATCCAGCTGTTCTCGTACGTGTTTCCTTCACAATACGTGCATCCACATCATCTCGGTGTAATGAACACCCGCATAATCCAACACTTGTTTATAAGCATTGAAAGCAGAATGTGTCGTTACCGATGCAAATTCATGAGGTTTGTCCAATCGAATCGAGTCTTTAGTTTTTTGCGTAACTACTTTCTTATAATTATTCGAAAATTGATTGTAAACTCCATATTCCCCCAATTATTAGCTGTAGCCTTTTGGCTGTTTTTATCATCTGCCCCTCCATCTACAACGTTTACCATCGATATAATACTTTCCCCACAGATACCCCCCATTCCTATTTTCTGTTGCATCTATAGCAAAAATCCGTCCACGTTTAGAGCCTGTCACCGTTGCAGGACCAGGTTTTATAATAATTGTTCACTATATTTAATATTCATCCTTTCACCACCATACGAACTGTTCATACCCCAATTATAGATCACATTATTGCGAAAATCGACATAATCACCATCACATTCTCCATTCTTACGTACCTTAGCTCTAATCCGAAACAGGGGATTCCGGCTATCATGATGGGCTAATAAATTATGATGATAAGAAGAGTGTTCACCTCCCCAAATTCCTCCATATCCATGAGGACCTTTGGTATGTCCACCTAATCTAAGACTTTCAGAAATAATGCACCACTGCATAGTAAAATCATCATTTTTCATAAAAAGAGGCACATTCATCTGTACACCAGCTGATAGAGCAATGGTCTATAATCACATTCCTTGCCCCTTTTCCTCCTAAAGCATCTGCACCGTCAGGATGCACACATTCTTTATTACCCATACGGAAACGTAAAAACGGAAATTACATTACTAGCATAATTTTGTCACCGGATAACCCGCTATGCATATACCCGTTTCCCGGTGCAGTTTGTCCCCAATGGTCAAATTCCCTTTCCGTATTTTTAGGTCTTTATGCAGAAATATTGTACCGGACACTTGAAAAATGGTAGTACGAGGACCATCAACTTTTTTCTATACCATAACGTAAAGTGCCAGGCATCCCATCATCTGCTAAAAAGTAACAATATACACTTCACCTCCACGTCCGCCTGTAGTCATACGTCCATATCCTTCTGCTCCGGGAAAAGCAGCCAACTCTCCAAAATCAAGAGTGTTACCAATACCAGAAAAGGCAAAAACAGCCTCATTTCCGATCAGAGTTAATAAAACGGTTAGACAACGAAAGATCAAATTCATATTCATATTTTATTTATGGAATAATACAAAAATACACCAAATTTATTTATTGTACTCCTCCTTTATTCTGTTCCTCAACAATCTTTTGTACCAAGCTATTCATATACATCTCCAGATTTGTATATGTTCCTTCCTCATCTACTGTTTTACCATTTCGGTCAAGCATCATTCGGATTCAAACCATACTTTTTTCCCATTCATCAGGCATACCATCATTATCCGAATCCTTCAAAGAATAACACCTTGTACCAATTCAGGCCATGCTGAAGATTCTCCAACAGGAATCACATCATCCTGACTATCAATGATACCTTTCTTTTGGATACCCCACGCTTTTCCAATCAATACCTTCAACAACTCCTGACCATTGTGCTCGTTCATTCCCTGATAGTTCGCAGTCCCGGTACGAGTCTCCTGAACAATACGTTCATCCACACTATCCCTGTGCAAAAGAACAACCTGCATAATCCATAACACGCTCCAAAAGCCGTACGAGCATCATGAGTGGTAACAGTACCTGTTTCTACAGGAGTGGTACGTTTAAGAGCTTTTTTTGTACCTTCATCCAACGTTCCATACTTTTTATCAAACTGATTATAAACTCCGTACTCCCAGTTATCCTTTGTAGCCTTCATACAACGATCGTAATCAGCCGCACCATTAATTTGCCCATCATCCACCACATTTCCTTGGATAAAGAAATCTCCCAAGTGTCAAAATGGCCGGATATGATTTCTTATCCGAATCACTCACTTTTTGTCAATGGCAATAATACGTCCACGTTTAGAAGTACCAGTAGGAGTGGCAGGCCCCGGCTTATAAAAATTATTCACAATATTTACATGCATGGCTTCTCCACCATAACAAGAGTTTCCACACCAGTTATAAATGACATTATTACGCATATCAACAATTTCATTCTCTTTTGTCGAATTAACTCCAGGACCTAGACGAGGATTACGGCTATCATGATGTGCCAATAGATTATGGTGAAAAAGAAGCTTTCATACCTCCCCATATACCACCATAGCCATGAGGACCTTTTGTATGCCCACCTAAACGCAGACTTTCAGAAATAAGACACCATTGCAGTGTAAAATTCTCATTTTGATAGAAAGAAACACACTCGTCAGTACACCAACTCATAGAACAATGATCAATCATTATATTTTATGATACCGGCCGCCAAAGGCGTCGGCTCCGTCTGCACTGACATCTTCTTTATTTCCCATTCGAAAACGCATAAAACGGACAATAACATTGTCTGCTTCCAAGAAAACCGGATAACCAGCCAAACAAATACCATCCCCGGAGCCGTCTGGCCTGCAATGGTCAAATCTCCATTCTTAATCTTTAAATCACCATTTAAATGAATAGTTCCGGATACCTGGAAAACAATTGTACGTTTTCCGCTTAGTTTCTCAATACCATAACGTAAAGTTCCGTTCTGTAACTTGTCCTCCAATGAAGTAACAATATATACATCGCCACCACGCCCACCGGTTGTGTAGCGTCCATGTCCTTCTGCCCCAGGAAAAGCTGGTATCTTTTCATCTTGAGTTTCTCCAGTCCCCTCAGGTTCTTTAGGCAATTCATTTGCGTCACTACCATCAGTACACGCCAGGATTCCAAAAGCAAACAAAATGGCCAAACACCATTTACTTAGAATTATATCCATTTTCATACATTATTAGATTAATGAGGGGCAAAAGTAGGCAGGATAAAGAAAAGTCTTGTTCAAATTTTTTTTTTTCCAAATCATTAAAATCGATAAAACAAGGCTTTTCAAGCTAGCATGTGTATTTTTTGTTTTAAAACTATTCTAAAAATGCCTGCCGGCTATTAAAAACAAAAAATACTAGGTGAAAAACAAATATTGCACATATCTATATTCACATTCATATACTTTTGTACCGAGGAATTAACTCTAAATGTGAGTACAGAATCAAAACAATAACCATTAATTAATAAACATGCAAAGAATGTCTAACAAAGTGAAAAACATGCGCAGTTGGCTGCTAATGCTATTTGCAGCGATATCGCTTGGCGTATCAGCGCAAACAATTACCGTAAAAGGTAATGTGAAAGACACAACAGGAGAACCGATCATCGGAGCTTCTGTAGTAGAGAAAGGTAATACTACCAATGGTACAATTACTGATTTAGATGGTAACTATTCTATCAAGGTTCCTTCAAAAGCAACCCTTACAATTTCTTATATCGGAATGAAAACTCAGGATATTGCTGTAAAGGACAAAGTCAAATTAATGTCACTCTTTCCGATGATACACAAGCATTGGACGAAGTTGTGGTAATTGGTTACGGAACCGTTGCAAAAAGGATTTGACTGGTTCCGTATCTTCCGTTAGTGCCAAACAGATAGCTGCCATTCCGGTATCTTCTGCATCAGAAGCATTACAGGGAAAAATGGCTGGTGTATCTATCACAACGACTGAAGGTTCTCCTGATGCAGACGTAAAATCCGCGTACGTGGTGGCGGTTCTCTATCTCAAGACAATTCACCGCTTTATATCGTAGACGGATTTCCCGTATCAAAGTATCTCTGATATTGCTCCAACAGATATTCAATCGGTAGATGTATTGAAAGATGCTTCTTCTACTGCTATTTATGGTGCCCGTGGTGCAAACGGTGTTATCATCATTACTACTAAATCCGGTCAGGAAGGTAAGGTGCAGGTAAACTTCGGTGCATCTTACGGTTTGCGCAAAGTGACCAAGATGGTCGATGTACTCAATCCGTATGCGTTTGTGGTGTGGCAACAAAATTAGACCAAAAAAGTTTTAATTATGGCACCTTTGACGATCTGGAGATTTATAAATCATACACAGACACCGACTATCAAGGAGAAATATTTGGTCGCACCGGTAATCAACAACAATACAATATTAGTGTCAGTGGTGGAAACAAAGATACCAAATTCAATATCAGTTATTCACGTAACGACGAAAAAGTATCATGTTGAACTCAGGTTTTGCCAAAGACAACATCAATGCTAAAATAAATACAAAAATCAACAAATGGCTAACATTTGACTTCAATGCCCGTTTATCCTATCAAAAGTAAAAGGAACCGGAAGCGGTGCAGACGACAATCAATCAAGTGCAACCACTTCTGTAAATGCACGCTCTGTAGTATTTGCTCCTGTTGAAAATTAATCAGTGGCGGCAGTGACGATGATGAAAACGTTAATAACGCACGTTACACGCCTATCGAAATATTGAACGCGACTTACAAACGTGTTAGCCGCTTCCAGCAAAAACTACAATGCCGGAGTGAACTGGGAACCCGTAAAAGGACTTAAATTCAGAAAGCGAATTCGGATATGGATGGAAATACAATAATAACTGGGACCAAGCATGGGGGTGGAAGCTACAAACAACAGTAAATATGGAAATCGGGAATGCCCCCAAAGCGTTATTAACCAAACTTATCAACAAAGAACTGGAGAAACGCCAATACTGTTACATATAATAACGATAAAATGTTCAATTTGAACCACAAGAATGAATGTCATGTTAGGTCAAATTGAAGTATCCAGCAAGCTACGACCACAAAACAACAATGACATCTGTCGGTTTCCTAAAAACATGTCAATAAAAGAAGTACTTGCTAATATGGGACAAGGTCAGGCACTTCCCACAGATACATACATTGGTATCAAAGAACCCAACTTGCTCTCTTTTTCGGACGTAATTCAACTACATTAACGATAAATACCATGATGACTTTCACCATGCGTGCAGACGGCTCCAGCAAATTTGCCTGGCAATCAATGGGGATACTTCCCTTCACTGGCTTTAGCATGGCGTATATCCGACGAAGCCATGAGAAACTCCCAAGAATGGCTTTCCAACTTAAAAACTTCTGTTTAAGCATCGGTACGGCAGGAAACAATCGGATTCCCTCCGGGTCGCTAGGAAACAACTTCTACTCACTGGCAGGTTCGGGAGACAAACATATCTATTTTCAACAATACAAGCAGCGTGGTTCTGCAAAGAGGTAAAACTTGTCCAACCCAGGAACTTGAAATGGGAAACAACGCTCACTCGTAATATAGGTTTGGATTTCGGCTTCTGGGAACGGACGCCTTTCCGGTCTTAGATGCATGGAACACGACCAAAGATTTGTTGATGCAAACTACCCTCCCCAAAGGAGCTGGTTATGAGTTCCAATATAGAATTTCGGTCAAACCTCTAACAAAGGTATTGAGCTTGCTTTAGACGCTATCCTTGTCGACCAAAAAAGATTTCGGTCTGAATTTCAACTTCAACATTTCTTATAATCAAGCTAAAATTGACAAACTGCCTACAAATAAAATCTGGCAAAGCAGTGGCTGGGGCGGCAGTCTAATCCGCTGGTATCGATGATTTCCTAATTGAAGAAGGTGGAAGACTGGGTGAAGTATACGGTTATAAACTAGATGGTTTCTATACCACAGAAGACTTTACTTGGGATAATGGATGGAAACTTAAGGAAGGACGTGTCAATCCGACGGAATCGGGCATGAAAGTCAATAATTTCGGTCCTGGATCCCCCAAACTGAAAGCAAATGCAGATGGTAAAATCGAGAAAGAACGCCTTGGAAATACAATCCCGAAAAATAACTGGCGGTTTCGGTATCAATGCACGATATAAGAGCTTTTTGATTTAAGTGCATTCTTTAACTATTCATTGGGAAACAAAATTATCAACGCTACCAAACTTGCTTCCGGATTCTATAGTGACACAAAAAAAAGATTGGAATCTGAACAATGAATTCAACCTTAGCAAACGTTACACTTGGATTGACCCTGCCAACGGAATGGACATGACTTCCAAAAGCTATATCAACGAATTTGGAAGCGACTATGCCATCAACCGTCTAAATGAAATAAATGCCGGTGCCAGCATATTCAACCCAGCTTCCATCACACAGATTCCACTTTTGGACTGGGCTGTAGAAGACGGTGCCTTCCTGCGTGTCAACAACATTTCCATCGGTTACACATTGCCGAAAGTTTTCGTACAAAAACTACAAATGCAGAATGTGCGTATCTACTTTACAGGATACAACCTCTACTGCTTCACTAAATATTCCGGTGCCGATCCGGAAGTAGACACTTGTCGCAAAACACCTATGACTCGGGCATAGACTATTCGGCCTATCCTAAAAGCCGTTCATTTGTAGGTGGTATAAATGTTACATTCTAAAACAGATACATATATGAAATCAATTATAAAAATACATCATTGGAGGAATGGGGTTACTGAGCATCACCTCTTGCAGCGATTTCTTAGATCAAAGCTCTCCTTCCGAAATCAAAGGCGACATGGTTTTCAACTCGCTTACTTTTACAGAACAAAGTTTGAACAAAGTATATGCAGGGCTTACCCTCGACCATACTTATGGTGCCCGCATCCCTCTGAATTTCGGATTCAATACAGATATTGAACTAGTAGATGCCGACGTTAACAAACCGGCTTCTTTCACCGAATCCAGTGAGCGCGCTTTAGGTAATTACAATGGAGAAAGCATCAGCGGTTCCTGGTCAAAACTGGATGACAACTGGAAAAACTGTTTCGCCATTATTGAAGACGCCAATCTTGTCGTAGAAGGAATCCGTTCTAGCGAGTTGTTCCAAGAAGGAAATCCGGCACGCAACAAGATGGCTAATTTCTTGGGTGAGGCACTCACCATCCGTGCTATGGTCTATTTCGACCTTGTAAAAAAACTATGGAGACCTGCCAATGAAATTCGAAACGACCAAGGTAGACGGTTCCAATTTATATGTAACCAAAAGCGACCGAGACGACATCATGGAACAATTGCTGAGCGACTTGGAAGAAGCTGCAACTATCTCCCTTGGGCAGGCGAATCCGGCTATACGACCGAACATGCCACTGCAGGTTTTTGCTCACGGCTTGTTCGCCCGCATCGCCCCTTGCCAAAGCCGGCTACAGTATCCGCGAATCCCCCAAACCCGGCTATGAGACACTTGCCGGCTCTGACGGTACATACCCTACCCAACGCCCAGGGAGAAGCAGAAAGAAAACTGTTGTATGAACGTGCACTGAAACATCTGACAGCTGTTATTGGAAGCGGTGTACACAAGTTGAATCCTTCGTATGCAGACCAATGGTTCCAAGTAAACCAGCGGAAATTGGACAATACTTATAAAGAAAACCTATACGAAGTAGCACACGGTCTGAATAAATCCCGGAGAAATGGGATATACCATTGGCGTGAGAATCAGCAGTGCAAGCAGCTACTACGGTGCTAAAAGGAAACTCAAGCGGAAAAGTGAAATTAACCGCTCCGTTCTTCTGGTCATTCGACCACTCTGACCTGCGTCGTGACATCACATATTGCCACTTTATGAACTCAAAGAAGAAAACGGGGCACATCAAAAGAAAATATGCAGAAAAAACGCCCCATTCGGTATCTATGTAGCAAAATGGGACATCCGCAAAATGAACGACGAATGGCTGAATGCTGTCCGTGCGAGCGATGCAAAAAATTGGATATGGCATCAACTGGATTGCAATGCGTTATTCCGACATACTATTAATGTATGCTGAAGTTATGAACGAACTGTATGGAGCTGATGCAGCCAATCCATTGGAGTGGAACTGCCATGACAGCCCGTACCGCACTGACAGAAGTTCACAGCCGCGCGTTCGACAACAAAGCCAATGCACAAAGCGTATGTAGCTGCTATCTCATCAGGTGACGATTTCTTCAACGCCATTGTGGATGAACGCGCATGGGAATTTGCCGGAGAATGTGTCCGCAAATATGACTTGATTCGTTGGGGATTACTCTCTAAGAAGATCGACCAATTCAAAAAGACTACCGCCAACTCACTACCATAGCTCCCAAATACATATTCTATAAGATGAAAGCCGATGATGAATATTCCATCGACATGAGTAGTATTTGCTGGTATGAATATCCCTCCTTTGTCAGCGAAATCAATAACGAATTGGATGTCAAGAATGCCATAAAGAACGCCGCAGATCCCAACTGGAAATACGTTCCGGGCTGGGGAACTTTCCCAAATGGAAAGATAGAGAAAGACGCAACTACAAAGCAAGAAGTGTTCAAAAGAGGACGGAAGCACCTCCAACGACTCCAACCTTTCGGGATTAACGGACTATGTTAGCACAGGTCTGAACAAGACCGTAAAAAACAGGCATTTGATTCCACTAGGTAGTAAAACGATTTCAGAATCAAACGGAACATTAGCCAATTCATACGGATTCTAATTGATAAAAACGATTATTATGAAAATTAGTACAAATATACACACGCTATTAAGCATCATTTGCTTAACAGTTATTTCATTTTCGTCTTGCGAGCCCAAAAGTAATGACTGGAGTTCGGACAACGATACAACCGCTTATTCCGCAGCAACAATCTTGCGGTTACTCCCCAAACATTCGATTCGAAGCAGAGGTTTTGGAACGCAACTCCCAACACCGACTACTATATCATAGAGGTAAATAAAAACGAATTTACAAATGACGAACTGCAGAAGGCTCTATCATCTGGAGAAGACAAAGGCATTACAAGCAGCCCTTACAGTATATCACAGGACTAGAAGAGCAAACGACGTATTACTTGCGTCTGCGTTCCTGTTCGAATCTGCCCAACCGTCTAAATGGTGCACTTTGGAGGATGGCACTTTCGCCACGAAGAGCGAACAAATTATCGAAAGCAGCAGCAACGTGACCAGCAAGAACGCCACCATCCACTGGACTGCAGGAGTGGACGTTACACCACTTCCTCATCGAATCTACCGAAGAGGAGACACGCCGCGACATCACCGCCAACGAGAAGAATGCTGGTCAAGCTACGTTGACAGGACTCAAAGCTGCCACCACTTACAAAGTTTCTATCTATAACAATCAGAAGTTGAGAGGAAACTGTAAAAATTTGAAACAACAGAAGACTTTCCGGAAGGATACAACATAGCCAACCTGAAAAGGGCGATGATATTGATGCGGTTCTTGCCGAACAACAAGGAGATGTAGTACTCGTCTTCCCTGCTGGAAGCACTTTCGAACGTACGAAAAACTCAGCATTCCCGCATCGGTAAATGCAATTATCTTCTGGGGCGCCTCCGGTGGACACAGCCTAACTTCAAGCCCAAAGAAGTGACAGCCACAGAAAATACGACTTCTATCAAGTTTTATAACATGAACCTCTACAACAACGGTAAGAGTGGCGACTATATGATTAATCAGGATGCCATGACAACGGATGTAAACATCTCTTTCGACAAATGCAACGTATCCAAAACTCGTGGTATATTGCGTGTGCAAGGCGGCGGTGTGGATTGCTCCATCAATAGTATAGAGTTTACTAATACCACCTTCAGTGAAATCGGTTCGTATGGTGTCATCAACACTAAAGACATGACGGGGAAATCTGAATTCCATTCATATCAGTAAATGTACATTCAATAATGTAGCAGCTACCGACGGACCGACATTTACACTAACAGCAAAAAATACAATGCATCCTATCACATTCAATATCGATCAATGTACATTCTATGCTTGCGATCAAAAAGTGGAAAACACTTCATTGATGCAAACAAAGTGGAACTACATGATATCAGAATCACAAATTGCTTATTCGCCAACTGTGGTAGCAGCGATGCACAAAAACAAACTATGTAGCATAAAGGGTATCGTTAAAGAGACCTCCGACAACTGGTATACCACCGATTGCGCATGGCACAGTGAGGCACAAGCGATGTGCACCGAATATAGCAAAACATCTGCCGAACTCTTTGAAGATCCTGAAAACGGTAATTTCAAAATTAAAGACGCTTTATTCAAGAACCGTGCAGGCGACCCCTCAATGGTTCAGTGAATAATATAGTTTTTACCTAAAAAACATATAAAAAGATAGGGCGAATGTATATTTGAATATATACACTCGCCCTACTTTTTTATATACATTCCCAAGCAAATGAACGTTTACAAACAAAGCATATAAAATACACTTTGAGTTTGGAATATATGAATTGAGAAGTTCATAGGAATAGTCTCTCAAATCATTTATATCCTAAAAATAGAATAACAAAAAAAGATTATTATTACGTATTACCGGCCTATTTTTTCCTTATACTCAGTTGGTGTCATACCCACTTGTGCCTTTAAAACATTTGCTAAAATAACGCGGGTCGTTGATTCCGACCATATATGAAATTGCGTCATATTAAACTCTCCGGTTTCAATCAGTTGCGTAGCACGCTTGATGCGTATTTCTTTGATGTCTTCAGCTTCTTGAAGAACACGGAACGACTGACAGCCAGTTCACGTACCAAATCATCCACTACGAGGTCTCCATTATCCATGTTCTGCTCCATCAATTCCACCAGTTTATCCATAAACTTACGGTCATTTGGAGACATATCAGGAATGGTCGGTTGCTGTTGTGACTGTAATTGCGTTTGCTCTTCTTCTCGCTCCGACACTATCTTTTTTCTCTTCAGCCATAGCCTTTGTCGACGCAGGCAACTCGCCGGAAGTAACGGACATATTGATATGCATCAGACTATCCCGGTAGAAACTTTGCAGTTTCTTACGCTGCATCAACAGATTTTCCACACGTGCTTGCAGATAGGTAGCACTGAAAGGCTTCGTTATATAATCATCCGCCCCATATTCCAGCCCCTCCAATTTACTCTCTATCGTCGTCTTGGCCGTCAACAAGATGATAGGAATATGGCTGGTCGTCATATCCGCACGAAGTTCACGCGTCATTTCGATACCGTCTTTCTCCGGCATCATGACGTCGCTGATGATAATGTCCGGCAGGTACTTCAAAGCTTGCTTGCTCCCTCCTTACCGTCAGCAGCTTCCACCACCCGGTACATCGGAGTAAAATATACTGCGCAAGAATTCACGTAACTCCTGATTATCTTCGACTAACAGCATCAATTCTTTGGAGTTCTCTTCTTTCGCAAATTCTTCCCCATACACATCATCAATCTTCTCCGAATCATCGCTTACCAACGTTTCAGACTGAATGGAAGAATTGGCAATATCCACTACTTGTCCCATCTTGCCGGAGCATCCGCATCTTCCAGAATAAACTCCGGCTTCCTTATCGTAATGTTCTTTTCCCTTCAGGAAATCGACTTTAAGCAACTTCCCCTTCTCCCAAATGACTATCAACGGAAATAGTCGCTTTATGCATTTCCACCAACTCTTTCACCAATGAAAGTCCGATACCCGTACTAGCCTGATTGAAAAGATTCTTATCTACCAGATTCTCAAAACGGACAAACAGTGACTTCTTTTTTGTTTTCCGCGATAACCGATACCCTGATCTTGCACACCGATAGAAACCATCTTTTCATCTTCCCGGATAAACATCGTAATCATCTTGCCATTCGGCGTATATTTAAATGCATTGGAAAGCAAATTGAATACAATCTTTTCCAGCTTATCGGCATCCACCCAAAGATAAAGATGTTCCTTTTCCGTCTCGAACAAGAAATCAATCCGATGTTCCTCGGCGACAGCCTCGAAGTTATCCATCACCTTACGGACGAAAGGTACGATATCCACACGCTGCACCTGCATCTTCATCTTCTTATTCTGAATCTTACGGAAGTCCAATATCTGATTGACAAGACGAAGCATACGCTGGTGTTCCGTTCAACCACCACCAACTGTTCACGGGCATCAGCCGGCAATTTATCATTCTTCAAGACCTGCCTCCGGACCTGATCAACGTACGCAACTCATGGGATATATTCGTAAAGAAGCGCAGTTTTATATCCGAAATCGACCGAACTTCATGCTTCAAACCGGTAAATGGTAGAACAGGATATAAACGGCTACGAGAATAATAATCAGAATGAAAAGTATATAAAGCAACATAAGCTACCGGCGTTCTCCCAGAAAGAAGGCAGAATGACAATATCAAGATACGTTCGTTATCCACCCACACCATCGCTATTGGTAGAACGGACGCGGAGCACATACTCTCCTTTCGGAAGATTCGTATAAGTCACGCTACGCTGTTTGTCGGCAAAAGTCCACTGTTTCTCAAATCCGTCGAGAATATAAGCATACTGTATATTCTGCGGATTGGTATAATCGAGTGCCGCGAAATGAACGGAGAAAATATTCTCTTTATGCGAAAGTACCAATTTATCAGTGTCGTCAATATCCACTTTCAACAATTTTTTTTTTTTTTTTTTTTTTTTTTTTTTTTTTTTTTTTTTTTTTTTTTTTTTTTTCGCGTAAGGCAGTGCGTTTTGCGGAAAGCAGCTGGCGCGCTGGTGGGTGACTGGGTGAGGTGGGTGAAAACTATGTTGGCTCCGGTAGCTGACCACGAAGCTCTTTTTCCTCCGGCTTCACTTCACCTTCGTTCCATTGCTTCAGGAATCCGGCCAGTTCATGGTCTGAGGGCTCCGCACTACAAGGGAAGATTCCCATGGCGCGGATGGCCTGGCAGACTTCAGCATAAGACGGTCACGAACTCGTCGATCAGTTCCCGGCAAAGGGGATAGGTCTCGGCTCTCCGGGGATATGGACGGCGGTTCAGTCGCAAAACGTCCACGTAATCCAGGTTCACCCGGTGTCCCTGTTCAATTGAGGTGTTTTCATGGAGGTCTGGTCCATCGCTCTTCCACTGTCCCTGGAACTTTTTTCAGCCAGTGCAGGCCATGGAGGTTAGCCTGCCGCCAGATGGCGACGTATAAAAGGGCTCTTCCCGCTTCATCACCACTTTCATCTCGCCAGCGTTCTCGTCCGGTGCTATGGTCACCAGATTGTCAGGGATGGACAAAAGCCGCAAGTTTCCGTGGGTTTGCGTACTCGTGGCGGCTGCGGCCGTCTTCGTCACAGCAGTTCTGCGAAGCATGATCTTCATGCCTGCTGCCGGGCGGCGTACTTCCGTCTGCTTCACTTCCGGCGTGAGCGGGCATGAAATGTGGCGTGGTGCCAGTTCAGACGCTGGCCGCCAGCTACGCCTCTGGGTATTGCCGCGAGCCAATGCCCTTGTCCCGCGCCTCCTGGCTCAGTGCGGCCATGCGTAATTGAATCGCCTATGCCATTTATAGCCCGATGAGCAATAATGTAACTGAACGAAGTACATTG